>Ga0123342_1002444_pt1 | contig 30871 bp, 8 predicted proteins | sample Turbeawhitnodule_FD_89960 | JGI IMG/M metagenome (GOLD analysis project Ga0123342, IMG submission 89960) | Root nodule microbial communities of legume samples collected from Mexico - Turtle bean Mexico white nodule | ecosystem: Host-associated > Plants > Roots > Nodule | place: Mexico: Nepantla... | reverse complement strand
TCCCTATTTTATCCTTATATAAATATTTGATTATATTATGGACATTGTTGTCATTTCTTATTTTCTCTAAAATATGTAATATATGTGGAGGAACAATTTTAAATTGAAATAGAGGTTGGAGACAGTTTTAAATTGAAAAAGTTGTTACTTTTCAAACAATTGCATAGAAAGAAGAATGTCTCTTCAAATTTGAGAGAAAAAAAAATATTAGTGGAAATACTAGAGAAGATGAACGGTTTTGAATTGCAAAAGTGGTTAATGTGTGTGACATTCTTAGGAAATAAATTTTTTAAAGAATAAAACACTTAGAATGATGATCAATTACTCACATTGGTTAAGCCAATTCACACAAAGTATAATAATTTTACATAATAATGATAATGTCATTTTTTTATTTATAATATACTATAAATTTATATTGTTAAGATAAATATGCAAATAATAATATTATTTATTCAAATTTTAATATTAAACATAAATATATATAGATGAAAAAATAAGAAATGCGGAGTTCCCGCTAGTATGAATAAAAATGATATTTGTTCATTTTTTTAAATTTGATAATGCCTAACATAATTAAATTCTAATAATATATTTGAAATGTTAATTGTTATCAACATATTTAAGAGATTCTCTAAATAATTTTATATATTGAGAATTTCATATAAATATAAATGATTTTTATAAAGACATCCACATTAATCAAATGATAGAATATATTATCATGTTATTCAAAATAAAATAAAATAAAAAGTAAGAAAGATAAATTCCGACAATTTTTCCAATTGAACCAAAAATTTCTTTTAACTTACTTTCTTTTTAATTATTACAATCATAACAAATTCTTATTTATAAGTTCGATATTTATTTTTAAAAATAAATTATTATGCACTTATAGTAAAATAATCATTATTTAATCTAGTTATAAAATTATAATGTGAAATAATCATTATTTAATCTAGTTATAAAATTATAATGTGAAATTTCTTTATATATAGATCTCCAATAGCTTTTGTTATCAATTATAGACAAGGATCTAGGGTTGGATTGTTCCAAAGCCGTATAAAAATGATTTCCAAATCTTAAATTATTGAACGAAGTGAGGTTTTAAGTTTGCTTGAGAAGATTCCAAGAATGTATTATAATTATATATATTTAGAATTAAATAAACTGTTTTAAATTACATTAGACCAAATACACGGGAAAGAGATGGTCAACAGGGACGATATACACCACTCTGACTTGTTTGGGTTTGGTAAATTACCACCGTTTCTCTTAGTTGACTTTCTTCTACCATCTTTTTCTTTTATAATAATTTGTTGTATAATAATATCTTTTTTATTATAAGAACTGGGCTACATCATTCTTACTTCTTAGTATGTTTTGAGGAATGATTTTTAGAAAATATTTTCTTCATAAAAGTTTAAAATGTTTTTCAATCAAATATGTTAGGATGGGAAATTTCAAAGTAAATTGCAATTATAAAGTAATTTGATTAGTTAAAATTACATAATTTTAAGTTATATTTATAAAGTAGGAATTTGAATTTTTGGTAATTTCTTCTTTCATACGTCTATTTCTTATTTCTTTATACTCTCTCTTTATATTTACTTCTTTCTCACATCTATTTATTTTCATATTTTTCTTTAATTCAACTATGTATTGTGAGCTTGATTTTGATTAAGACATAGTTGACTTGTTGAATCTGAGATGTCATTGACTCAGTTTAAGTTGAAACATTTTCGTCTTTATATCAATTTTTCAATTGATGTTAGTGATAATTTTTTTTAAATTAAAGTTATTTTTCGATTATGACAATTGATATTATTTTGTGATTGACATTGATTATGTTTTTTCTTCAATGACTTTGATCAATGTATGTTTTGGTTTTTAGTTGACATTTTTTGAATAATTTCTTCAAAGTTTCTTTGAAGTTGGCCAAGCTTTTTTTTCATATCAATACTTGTTAGGGTTTTCTCAATTAATATCAATAGGATTATTTTTTTGAAAATGTTGACTTTTTTTTTTTATGTCTTTCATGGTTATTTTTTAGCCTATACATGTGAATTTTTTTTATCTAACTTTACTAATATGGTTTTTTTTTCTAGAGTTAGTTAGAACTTTTTTCCTGCACTCTCATGCGTTCTCTTTGCACTTTTATATTGTTTTTTTAATTTCAACAATATTCTTATGAGTATGTTGAAGAGTGTGGTATCTACTTAATTTCTAAGTGGTGGTGAGTATTGGTATTTGAAATAAGTTTTGTGGTATTTTTCTTAGTGCTGGTGTGTTTTCGTTCGCTTGATTTTTTTATTTGTTTGGAAGCCACAAAACCTATAAATAAACTAGCAAAAATATAGTACAAAACTCCAAAAAAAAATATTTTCACATTGAAAAACGTTGAATATAACAAATCTTCTTGTTAATCATATCACACAATCAAATGATGAAATTACTTTCACAAATGTTAGAAATGAAGAAGAATTGAATTGTTGCTACTGAAAATGATGTATAAGTCTAGAAGGGAAGCACAGATGAACTAAAGTTATTATTTGGGATTAATTTTTTTTTAAAAGATTAAAACTAAGCATTAATAATTAATATGAAGGTGGAGAAAATATACATATGTGGAGGAAGAATTTGCCAAACTTTCACTCAATCTTAATTAGAATTGGTTTTGCAATTTCAACTAAAAAGATTTTTTAGTCGTCGTTCTTTAAAATTGGACAAAAAAAACCTTGATCAATTATGTTAAAAAAACAATAAGATAACTTTTTATATTTAGTGATAATTAAATTATTCTGTATATTCAGATAAAAAATTAAATTGTTTTATACAAACAAAATATTTTAAAAAATAAACACAATTCAAATTCGGTAAATCCGTATTCTCAAATGTTAATAGTTTCTTTTGGTAAAAAAATGTCGGGAATTTAAAATTCCAAAAATTAGTATATTAAGCACAATATTTTGACCAATGTATCCATAAAGCTGCATTTTCGAACATAAAAAATATCTTCTAAATTTTAAAATTTGAAATACAAATTGTATTCCAAAATTTAAAATTCAAAATATATTTTCAAACTAAAAAATATATTTCAAACCCTAAAATATAAAATAATGTTATATTTTGAATTTTAGAGTTCAAAATGTCTAAAGATCATACAATTCATAAATAAAAGAAAAAATAATAATTCTACACCTTTTGCTCGGTAATTTTAGAATTGAAAATTTTACAAAAATGCAAGAAGAAACTATAAAGGTGAAAAAAGAAATAGCCATAAAATATATCAACACTTTTTTTATTAATTGATTGTTGTTATCGGCCTTTTCTTTCTAGAACCCCATAATTTCTAGTTGTTCGGTGACTTTTAAAACAACTATTTTTTTACTCTTAATAAAAATGACTTTCAAATTATTTGTTTTAAAAATCTTTTTGAAGTTTTGTAGAATTTTTAGATTATGATATTTGTAACAGAATCTTTTAAATAAGATTTTCATAACACAACTTCGAGAACATACTTTATGAAACCCATAAAGTACATTTCAAAACAAGTTTTCGATAACAAAATTAATGGAACGAGCTTTCTAAAACAAATGAAATATATTTTAAAACAATGACTATAGAGAAGATTAAATTGATAGAAAATAAGATTAAGGTGCCTTTTTGCCGATATGTTATGTAAATAAAAAAAGGGGGTTTATAGGTATGCATATGCACGTGATGTGTATCTAAGAGTTTCAGCTATCAAAAATATATGGAGTCATTAGGTTGAAGAACTTTCCCAAGAAACGACATATTTTTAGTATATATTTTGCCTACACATCTTTACTTTCTTTTATTTGTCTAAATAATGCGGTTGATTGTCGAAAGCTGCGACGGAGGTACATTTGAGGCACGTGCCGCGCAATCCTTATAAGTGGAATCTTGGGGGACATCATTTCTAGATCGTGTCAACAACAATGTGTCTGTCGAGAATCAGGTTTACTGCACTAGTTTCAAATTTCACAACACACCATGCCCCGAAATGACATTTTAGTTTCTTTAAACTATGTAACCTTCAATAATTAAATCAAAATTTTATGTTTTTGAAAATATAAAAATTCAAATTACGAAAAACAAGACTACAGCAATTTCTTCTTTCACAAATAAAATCAGCTTCAATACTTTAGTTGACACCACGAACAGTTATAGTTTAAACAACTATTACTTTGAACAATAAAGTAAATACTTTATTTGGATTAAAGAGTGTGGAAAGTAGAAAGTTGAGAGTGTAAAAGAGTAAAAAGTTGAGATTGTCGAGAAGTAGAAGTGTGAAAATTTAAGAAGAAAGTATAAAGAAAATTGAAAATATTTAAATTAAAATATGTTAAAATAGATGTATAAAAAAAAATTTATTAAAATATGTGAATTATACGATAATTATATGGATATTTTAAATTATTTTTAATTGTGTAAATAATAAGATTACAAACTTATGTATAAAAAAAAAAAAAAAATTAATTTTATTCACATTTTATTTAAATATAAATAAAATATAAATAATATTATTTATGATTCTTTAAATTATATATATACAAAGTAATCTTCTAATTCTAATAAAGATAATGAAGCCTAAATTTGATTTATACATAATCTATTAAAGATATTAATCTTTAATTTCTACAATAAAATAATCCGTAGCACTAAATGACCATTCATCAAGATAAGTTTCCACAAATATAATGCGCAAATGCATAATTTATCAGCAATGAAGTAGGAAAGTCGTCACAGTTCACAAGAGTCTCAAGTTTCAAAGACTCGTAATCTGGTTTCGAGCTATTAAAAATTTGCATGCTGTTGTGAATTAAAAGGCAATATTGTTTACAGCCATGTGAATAAAAACTATCTAGTATAAAAAGTAAAATTAAGATCACATTAATAATACACAGAAAGGGTTAAATCTAGCAAATACAACCAAGTTGAGAATACCTACCATGGAAAAAGGTCCCAACTCAAACCAAACATCCACTAAAACCTATTATGGAAAGAAACGGATGCCACGAGAACCATGGCAAGAAATTTAGCTGAGGAATGAACCACATACCTCTATTTTCAGATTATTTATTTAACTATAATTCTAAATCATGCATCATCTTCATCTCCAACATTTGATGCTTCATTCTCATCGTTATCAGACATGTTATTAATTACATCAGTAATTATATCCTTCACCTCTGATTTTCTATTCATTAAATCCACGTCAAAGTGAGTACCTGCCAACATTTCATCACAGAAGAGCTTAGTTCACAAAATCATTTCCCATCCTTTAATTGGGGGTGGGAGAGAGTTTGGTGGAAACAGATCATACCAAGTTGTTTGAGGATATCAGATAAAGTTGCCTGCATAAAAAAAAAATTAAAAAAATTAGAATATTAAAAAACTACATTAAATGGCAAACAAAAAAAAAAGTACTTACCGTATTGAAATCTACTTTCTTTAAAATATCAACAACCACTCGATGCATTTCCTTCTTACTAGGTCCGGATTTAACCTTCTCACTGCTTTTACCTTTGCCTGCCAATGACATAAGAATGGAACGGGTAAGAAGAAAAAATAAGGCAACACAGGCATATATTATAAAATTAAAACATTTTATAAAACTTGTCCAGACATAACACGGTTATACAAGAGGATAAGTTTTCCAGGGACAACTCGAGCAAACGTGACCATAGGTTCCAAAAATAACTTTCAGGCAAACTAACTAATTATGCAACTGGCATTAGATTAAGTAGAACGGATGATATTATCAACTGCAATGACAAAGACCCAACCTTCATTTGCAGTTCGTTTTTTGTTTGCAACCTTCCCTTTCGAATTCTGATTTTCCCTTATTGTTTTCTGTTTCTTGGAAGCAGACTGCTTGGACTTCGAAGTATTGTCATTAAGAGCTGTTTTTGAAGTAGATTTTTTTGGAGGTTTTTCATTGCTCTCGGTAGTCTTTACTATAGTGGTCTTCTTTACAGGTGTGGCTTGGTCTTCGTTCAGAGTATTTTTTGAAGACCGATCGTGAGCCTTTTCTTTATCTTCTTCCTCTTTCTCTGACATGCTTTCGTCATCATGATCACTTTCACTTTTTTGCACATCATCTTCCTTAGAATCAACTTTTGCGTCCGAAGGTTCAGACACATCACTGTCCTCGGTGTCAGAAGACTCTATTTGCTTTTTCTCAACCAGGGCGGTTTTCTTTTGCTTCTAAAGCCAGAAGAAATATTAGGAAATCAAAACAGAAGAACAAACATTTAAGCATGCTATAACTAATGCAGCAAGCAAGAATGAATTCCAAGTAATAGTATGACAACGCACCTTGGTAGGTTTTTCAGACTTGTTTTGGGTTTGCTTTCTTCCTCTCTTTTTACCTTTCTGTAACATAAAATCAAGTTTTAAAAAACAAATTAAGACTCAATTACACTAATACAAGGTACACGTAATTACCTAGTTAATTTTGATTGATTTAACTGTTGAATTTAAATTATGGTTTAAGATATAACAAGTTGAGTATGACAAAATTCAGACAAAACAAGCCTCTAATCACATGGTTGAATTTCTTAAGTCTCGCACTTGGGTCTTCAATTTGTTAATTTTAGAATAGTTAACTGGAATAAAAATTTAAAATGACGTGAATCTATAAGTGAACTGGATAAATTGTATCACGACTTACAATAACATTAATTAATTCTTATCCTTATTCAATAATGTGGGAAAAAAATTACCATTTTATTATCAGCAAGAAGTGCATCAGTTGTAGCATACGGGGACACCAAAAATTCAAACAACTTTGAAGAAAGTTCCTCCTGAAATACCACATTGATAATAACTTTTTTCATATAGAGCATTTGTAACAATACAAAAAATGGGAAAACGTTGTAGATTGACTTTTACCTTCTTCATAGTGGCCTTATTTATTGGAATATTAAGCACATTACAGAAGTCCACCAATTTTTCTTTCACACATCTATCAATCTTCTCCCTTGTCTTTGCTCTGTGTTTTTCCTGCCAAAAAAGAATTATATAACCATAGGGTAAGCCGGTTAATAACAGACTCAGGCATTCACAATTTTAAAACGACATGCACACTAAACCAAAATAAATAAACTAACAAAATTTTCAATACAAAATAGCACAACCTATTAAGATTTATCTGCATAGTTGGAAATGAAATACAAAAAGCATTACAGTATATGATGCAACCGTACCTCATTGTCAGTCCACACATAGCCAGAAAACAGTCCTATATTTCTCTTTACTGTTTTTGCCTACACAAAAAAAAATATGTAAGTATCATTCAAGGAACAGCCAATAGCCAGTCTTATACTGCCCATCCACTCTTCATTTAAAAAACAAAGGCATGAAAAAACATGTCAAATAAACATTGACAAAACATCTGAAGAGCTGAGTTAGTCTGTCACCTTTCCTTTTATCCCAAAGAGTATTCTATGAAGCGCATGCAGGTTGTCATCAGCTTTTCTCTTTGATAACTTGAAAGCCACTGGAAAAGTATAGATGTAAATAACATAAATAAAAACGCTGCTTAGAGAAGCATAACGTTAAAAATAGAAAGCAAACTACCAATTTGGAAATCTGCAAAACTTAATCTCAACCACCGAGAGAGTGAATGCATAGCATGATAGCCATTTGCAATTCCTCAGTCCATTATTCAAATGTTAAAATGCATAATTTAAAGAAAAAACAGACAGCACAGAAATCCAATGTTGCATTGCATCAAACAGCTGAACCACATTTCATTAACTACTAGGAATGCAGCCTTAAGAAAACTTGAAAACACATACTTTTCCATAGGAGTATTTTCATTACCATCTAGTAATTTGAGGTGATATCCATTAAGCAAATTGTGTTAAAATGGCCATTATAATTTTGCTACCTTGGGTTTAGTTTTTCATCTAAACCAGCTTCAACAAACAAGGAAATGTCCCTGTTGTAATGGAATACATTTACACCTTACAAACTTCACCAGAGTTCAGAAAAGCATGAATTTAACTCCCAAAACTGGATATCCATTACAATATATAGCTGAAAATGTATCCTTCCCCTAGAGCCAAATGCCCAGACCAAACATAAAAAGGAACCCGTGCATGGGAGGCATTTCGGACTCGTAGCAGTAGCTTAGCTTAGGCCCTAGGGGAATCGCAAAAAAACTAGTTTAAGAAAGGAAGTAGTTTTGTGGAGATCATGGAAGATCATAGAGATCCACAGAGGATGAGAGTTGAACAATTGTTGATGAATCCTTAACACAGTGAAAATAAACTACTCTATGGTAACCATTATTAATTATCGACATGGTGTTGGTCACAAGGGAAGCCATTGCTGTAAGCCAAAAGACTAATGCAAGCAAAGTTAGCATAAGAAAGCATAATGTCGTTTCTTGAATCTTGATCCTGAAGAAATATATGTTGTTTTTTATTAGATGAGACACCTAACTACTTTGCAGATATTAATCTAATGGAGGAGAACGCACAAGTGACAAGTAAGGATTAAAGTGAATATCATGCTTGAGTGGGTCATTAAGTTGAAAATTGGTGGGAAAAAATCAGGATTTTAGCCTTTTAAATAGTCTATTATCCATGATATTAACCCATTTCTTGTCCCCCGTCCCTTAAGACTTCAATACTTCGCATCCCTCGTGGACATCTTTCTCTTCAACCATAAAATCTCCACGTGACCAATTAAACACGCAGGAGCTAAAACCCCAAACCCAATCCCGCAGACGCAGTCGACAACATTCACACACTTCTCTATCCACTAACTCAGAACGGTATACAATGGCAAAAACAAATACGGAGAAAGAACAATAGATCAAAAGACCACGCGATGTCTCACATTACGGACACCATCAATTCACAAATCCATGTAACAACAAAAGGCCTTACCATTTGGAATGTCCTTGAGTTGCGTACCGTTGCCCTGAAACCCAAAGATTCACACGATCAAATCCAACACTTCTTGTATTAATTCGACACAACGGAGAAACACAACATGAAACCTTAAAAAAACTCTTGAAGTAAAACATACAAAATTAACAAACCATATGTCACTATATGTACCTTCTCAATTGACAAAGCTTTGAAAGAGGAATATTTGTGAAACTTATCGGGCGAAGAGACAGTGTACCTATCCACCGTTTTCCTCTCCCTGGTCGGTCTCTCGCTAGCTGGCGTAGCGTAACCGCTTTCTTTCGTTGACTTGCTCGACTTCGCTTCGCCACGCTCCTCAGTCTCTTCTTCTTCCTCTTCATTCTTCTCTTCTTCAACCCGATCCTTCTCTTTTTCTTCGCCTTTCTCGCTCACATCGTTCTCCACCGAATTATCCTCTTGTTTCGTGTGATTCTCTTCGGCTTGGACTTCTTCTTCCCCTTGAAGCTTCTCGTTTTCTAGGGTTTCAGAAGACATAGCTGAGAGAAGATGAAATTTGCAAAGAGAGTGAATCCCTGAGCAGTGAAGAGAGGAGAGAGAATTATGATTAGATCGGAAGAATGAGAGTGATTGTGAATGGAAGATAGACGGATAGAGAGGGAAATGGTGAAATAAAATTGGAGGGAAACAAAACAAGATGAAGCGCGCTCTTCACTCCTTTTTCAAATTTTATGCCAATTTTCTGAGCGGTCAAAAGCTTTTTCACCTTCTTTTCCTCATTCCCCGCCAAAACAAAACCCTTCAATAAAGTAACCCTAAAAAAAAATATTTCAGAAGAAAAAAAATAATAATAACTCACCTTGCTTGCTTTTATTTAATTTCTTATTTGTATTTTATCTTTTCCACTTTTCCTATTTCACAATTAATTCAAATAAAACAAAACTAAATAGGAAACGATGGGACGAGGATCAGAGGATGATACTGTTCAACTCCCTTTGTCTCTTCACACCATTCTCTCCCTCTTTTAAGAATCTCCATTTACCTTTTCTTCCACATTTCCACTTCTGTTGTATTTAAATTGTTGAAAATATTTAATACAGTATAAACAAGTTTTTTATAATTTTTGTATATAAAATAAAAATTATTATTTTTTCATGTTTAATGTAAGAAAAAATATATGTAGCTTTCTTTAAGTTGGTGAGAGGTGAAAGAATGAAACTAAAAAAACACAAGTAAAGGTGTTTCCTAGTAGTATTTGCTTTGATTTTTAGTTAAAAATACATTCCAATTAAACATTAAAATATGTGTTTCGATTTCAATATAAAAAAAATGAAACTCAGACAATAACATGTCATCGGTAAAAAAAACTTTTTTATTATGTAAAAATATTTTTTATTTTCTTATATTCTCATTTACCATATTTACATGTCATTCAACTAACTCTAACAAATTTATATAATATCGTAATTTAAGTTGGATATCATACGTCGACTAAAAAGATAAAGACATTTCATAGTATATAAGTGGTGTAAACTCATTTTATAAACTAATTTTATAATATTGAGTTATACTTAAAGTCTCATTATTAATATGACATCAAAGTCATTTAGAGTTTATCCTAAATAAATCTATCGTAAACCCTCGTTATACATTTTTTTCAGTTTTGTAAGAGTGTGAGGGTTTAATGTTTGAGTACGGGTGTGGAAGCGGGAGAGTTTCAAATGAAAGAAAAGGTCGAATGAAAGAAAAAAAATAAGCAACGGGAAACATGGACCAAAACAGTAGAACAAATGAAGTACAAACCATAAACATCTTTCTTGTGCGACCATAAAAAGAAACGCCATTACTTTTTTGTTTATTGTTGAAGTGTTCAATAAGTGTAATATAAGTCATGACAGAATTTGACACCCACCCTACCAAAACTGGTTACCCAGCCACAGGTTCCTCCACATGTATTGGCACACACAAAATTTGTTACCTGTGTGCCTGTAAGTGGTTAATTATGTGACGTTTATGGTCATCCATTATTCATGAAAAAAAAACTTTTTGAATATGGGTCATATATTACACCCTACCAAAACTGGTTCTCCAGTCACAAGTTCCTCAACATATATTGGCATACACAAAATTGGTTATCTGTGTGTCTTTAAGTTGACACTTTTAAGACCACCCACTCTTTATGAAAAAAAATCAAAAAGTTTTTGAATATGAACCATATATTACACTGATTAAATGGTTTAACCAATGTGATATGAGTCATTATGAGTAAAAAAAACCAGTGTAATGTATTTTTTTTACCCTATTTTGAAGTTTGCACCTCACTGCTAATTTGTCTTACTACCATATTTTGAACTTGTCACATCACAAAACACACGCAATCTCACTATGTCACGTGATTACCAGGTACAAAACATCAAATATATGTGTAATGTACATGATTCTATTTAAAACTATTAGAAAAACCTTTCTTTCATATCATTCACACGGTTAAACTTATTTTATATACATGAAATTTACTATTTTTTTCTCACACCCGTATCTCATCTGCAGATAAAATAATAATATTTACATAATTAATTTCGATTCGACTTAGATTGGTTTCAGATTATCAAATCGCAAATTGAAATGAACCGCTAAATTTTGAAAAAATAAAATAAAATCGATGAAAAACAATTTTAATCACTTACTAGTTTTTTAAATCAGTTTTTATAGATTAGTTTCTAAACACTTAGTTGTTCGAGTTTTCTGACCCCATTAAATTAATGAAACTAAAAAAAAAACTCAAAATATATCGTGTAGTGAAATTTGACACTTTAGTATCAAACAAAAAATTCCTTTTTATTTTGATTGATTATGCAACAAAACAAAGACACGAGTTTTTTTTTCGTAATGAAGTTTACAAATTGAATTTGACATTATATGAGAGAACAAAAAATTTAAACCTTTAAACTTATATTGATTTAGATTAATTTATAAATTCTTGGACAATCTTACTACTTATCTAATTTTATCCTTAGAGTTATAATCTAATAGAATAACAATAGTAAAAAAGGTCTTCTTAAAAAATTAGGAGGTGCATAGAAAAATTATGAGGGTGGAATAAGAAGGAGTTAGGCCCAACTTGAGGAGCAAAAACGAAAAACCAGAGTTTTCAATCCCTCGCTATTCCGCGCGCTGGAGAGTGGAGTAGAGACCCAATTCCCTCGTCATTCTGAAAAGAGAAGAGAGAGAGGCACTCCACATTTTCAAAAATTCCCATTGTCCTCTCCTGCAGAAATGCCCGTACGCCGTCTCAGACTCGATTCCGACACCGACGAAGAAGAACAAGACCAACTCCAACCCCAACCCCTACCACGACCACAGCCACAGCCACAGCCACATTTTCCGGCGGTTCCTGTGGAAATCTCCGACGACGACGACTTCATCGACGTCGCCGAAAGCTTCTCTCCGCCCTCCCCTTCATGTCCAGTCACCGACTTCCTCCAACGCCTAGGACTTTCCCTCAAGAGAGACTGGCTCGCCTCCTGTCTCCGCCAACTCCAAGCCTCCGTTACGTCCTTCGAACACCTCGACGTTGCCGCCAAAGCCAAAAGTTGTTTCGAGCAGTGCCTCTTCGCCGACATGAATTCATGCGGCGCCGGCATTCTCCCTCCCAACGTCGATTCCATGCACCTTCGCGTTCTCCCTGGTCCCTACGTTTTGCAGGTACGGCCTCGCTTCTTGTTGCTACAATTGTCTGAGTATCCATGGCATCATAGGTTGCTTTGTTAGGCTCTAACTTATGATAATGAATTTAGATGGTTTGTTGATATGTATTTTCCGCTGATTGATACGTAAGTGCTGTCAATTTTTATTTGTAGAATTTGTAGACTTGTGTATTTTCACCGCGATGTTCAATTCATGGTTGTAGGTTGATGAAATAGTTAATATCACTTGTCCTCTGCGAGGAAGATATGAACAAGCACCTCCTGGACCTAAGAGGTGCCTCAAGTTGTCAATGACTGATGGTGTTCAGAGAGTCTTTGGATTGGAGTATAGGCCTATCAAAGCTCTTGAAGTCTGTGCCTCTTCTGGTTTAAAGGTTTCTTTCTCTGCTGTGCCATCCCTTCCTTTAATTTGGATGGGATAAACCTTAAATATAGTACTTTAAGTTGACTGGTGCTACTTTCGATTAGAATTGGAGTTTAACTTTGGTAATCTATGTGATCTATTAATGCATGGTTTTATTTAGCGGATTATCGAAGTGAAACTCCTATTCGGTCCATTCTTAATTTCTTGTTTTGTGTGGTTTTCTCTGGGTTTATCACTTCCCTATGCAATCTATTGGTTTATCATTTCCATATGTCTGACTAGCATAAGTGATTTGGTTAAGTTTCTTCTCACTGATGGTGATGTAGAGGGGTTTATTTGATACTTGTAGGTTGCTATTTCTAATGTACATGTGCGTCGTGGACTTCTAATGCTGGTCCCTGAAACCATTGAAATTTTGGGGGGATTGGTTGAGGAGCTGGATGCTGCTCGAAAACGACTGGTAGAAGAAATAAACAAGCCACCTAGGGGGAAAAGGTACCAATTATTGCAATTTGATTATTTGGACCAAACTGTGCAATTGAAAGTTGTATGATATCTTCATATGTTGATGTGGAAGCTACATTGGTGCAAACTTTCTTGCTGGCTTATACTATTACCATATGTAATTTTACTGCATATAGGTAAACATTGATTTGGTGGTCTTCATTGTTCTCATGCAGAAACAAAAATGGAGAGCTCCCTCCTTTAGCAACTAGAGCAACACTTGCTGCATGGCCTTCAGGTGGAGTTGATAATCGTGCATGCAATGGATCCACGCTGCACAGTACTGTTTCTTCCCAAGAAAACAACCAAGGTACACTTTGTGTTGCGGATAAAAGTATTTATATGTGTGGATGGTAATGCACGTCTATGATGTAGACAATTTCCCAATTTTGTCCTTGGCTGTTCTTCATGAGTGCATTTAATTACAGGTGCTGGCCCGAGCATACCTGGCACTGTTAACAGCTTAACAACTGAAGATACTTTGTCCATGGGTGCACAAAGTGCTGCTTCTAATTCAATACCCTACACGTCTTCAAATTCCGATGCCATGAATGTGGATACTCCTAGGGATACCAATCCTGTTTCCCGTGTTAGTCCTATGACTAACCAGCTCTCTTCTGTAATCTCAAAGGCCAAGGAGATGCACATAGATGCCGCTAATACCAGGGAATATTCTATTGACCATCAGTCTTCTAACATGGATTCAGATGTTGCAGCGTCACATATTGACACGGTTAATATAACACGAGAAAGTTCTATAACTATTGAGTACTCTCCTGTGGTTGAAAATGTTGAGACAGATACGGATAGAACTCCTGTTGCTACAGATACTACTCATCTGCAAAGAACCTTATCCACTGCTTTAAACACTAGCGATGTCCGGATGGTTGATGCCAGTGACCATCCACTCATACTGTCTGGAGACCAAGAGGTTCCTTTCACATATATAGCTAGTTTGTCAGCCAAGTGGGCTAAAATGAAGGAGGAAGCTCCTTCTGTTCAGGGTAAAATCAAGGTAAGATGATAAACTATATCTACTGTTTCCTGCTTTTTCTGTGATTTTTACCTTGTGCATTTGGTTTTTGAGTATGAGTAGCTGGAAACTTGGAATGACTAGTTACCAACATGTTTTACTACAATAATAAAATCCCTGTGTTTGTATTCTATCCTCTTCATATTATGTGTCATATCGTTTAGTTTGAGATTTGAATACGAGCCATTTGTTGCTGTTCTGTAGTGACATGGGCTCTTGGGTGGAATTTTCTTCGGAGCATGTCTTAATTCTACTAACTGATGCTTAGGTCAGAGTTTTTGCAATCTTAATTTTTTCTAAGTATAAATGCGTTTTTTTTGTAGTGCTTTTTGACAGGTGTAAAAGGATTCCAGTATAAGAAAAGGACAACATACGAGCTTCAGGCATATGTAGACGATGGTAGCCTTATTTCTGAAATCCTCGTCGATCATAATGTGAGTTTGCTCTAGAATTCAAGTTTTTATCACATGGTCTTTATTTTTTAACTGTAAGAAGTTGATCATTGATAGAAATAATTTAGGTTGTAGAGAAAGGAATTGGTTATTCTCCTAAAGAAGTAACTGCGGCTCTTTCTTCTCCTGACACGAAAATTGTCCACCAAATGAAGGATACAATGCGTAAATTTCAAGCTTTTTTAGCAAACTTTGAGGTAAATATAAATTCTCTAGCTGTAGACACAAGGGAATCTGACAGATTCCTGCAAGTTTTACGCAGTTAGCTGGATTGACTACAAATTAATAATCGTTTTTTATTCTGTTAATTAACATCTTTATGTTTTTTGTCTAGGGAATAATTCTTGTGGAATTCAATAAAAAATCTCCCCTTCCACTTGCCCTAGAAATGAGTCAAGGCTGTCCTCAGTCTGATGCATGGTTACTTCTGAGAAGGCTGAAGTCTCTTCACTCTCCACAAGTTCAAAACCCTATGGATCCAATTGAATTATCCCCGTAATTATCTGAATGACTAGCATTTCGTAATTTGGCCTGGACAAAGTTGTGCTCGAAATGATTACTCAAGTTCCAAGGCATAACTAAGATGGACATAGAAGAATGGCGATATGAGAGAGCATATGGTGCTGAACCAACATGTATTCTGCTATTATGTGAGTGGATGTTTCAATTTTGATCCATACATTTTAGGTGTAAGAAATGAATTATGTGGTACTTGCCAGGGGAAAGTCGATAAAATGTTGGTGTTCATTTTCGTCAAAACAAACGAATAGTCCTCCCTTTGATCCGAGTACAACAGAAGAAGAAAAATCGAGGTAGGTGGATCTAACATGACATTAGTTTCCTCAATTGAAAAAATGACGAATTACCTCTTTGCGGAAGGAGGAAAGGATCAGGATTACAACGTGTTATGAAAGTTCCTGATATATACACCACTGGTGAAGCATGAATTGGGTTTGTATATTTTCATTGTTCTTGGTGTAAAGGAGTCCCCATTGGAGGTTTATTTGTTGGATGAGATTGTCTACTTCTACACCTAAGGATGTATTGCAATTCCTGAGTGGATATATGATTGATTCTTGTAATTTGAAATATAACTTCTGTAATAGATTTTAGATTTGCTACACGAGTTTTGTAAAGTTTGCTGTCATTTCCATTATCAATATACCTCAGATATTATAATAGTCATAAATGTACATATCTGGAAACAACTCTGAAGTATTTTTTGGGGAGTAATGTTCTGAAGATTAATGAAAATTGTTTCGCCTCTCCTGTATTGTGTGAAATACTCATTCAGTTTGAAAATAGTTTTTTATAATTAAAATAAAAATAGAAAAAATATTTTCTTGTGTCACTGATGAACTTAGCGATAAGAGTGACAGTTGATTTCCTTCGAGAACAGTCAGAACCGGAGGGAATGTTGCCTACTATTTCTTTACCAATCTATGCATTTGAATCAGCAGAAACAGTTGATGCCACGCCACAAATAATTTTTATTTTTTCATAAGGTGAAGTAGCTTATAACAATAGATATCATTTCCACATTAATATGGCATGGCCAGATTGTAATATAAAAATGATGTTTAGTTGGGTTTGATATTGGGACTTCTCACTGACTTGGGATGCATATATTTCTTTAAGAATGCAAGATCAAGGACCTTCTTGCTAGCTGGTTCTTCCTCGGAAGACTCCGAAGTTAGTGACCAGCGGTTAAGAAACTCTAACACTTCAGGGCAAAATATCTGCCAATAGAACGTTGTCGTAAACCAAGCTGGTTCGGTCAAGTACGAGTCCCCCCGGCAAACGCTATTCACAATTGCTTTGGCAGCTTCTGTCACTGATTTTATGGGCATCCCACTACCTTCCATCTGTTGCCAAGAAACCAAATGAATAAATTAAGAAAAGCAATGCGTTAAGAGAACCAAATATATACAATGAAAAGCAAGGACAAATCTTGAATCCATTTTCAATTATGCAAAGTTGAAATTCTGATTAGGACATTAGGAAATAACACGAAAAGCATGTTAAAAATTGCATCTAGGATTTGTCATAAAAGTAAATATAGCTTACATCTCTTATTTGTTGATCAAAAACCATCCTGCCATCCTTGGATAGGATCCTCCCTTGCGACATTTCTGAGTCGATCAGCCCTGGAGTGATTATAGTTATTCCTATGTCTCTTCCCAATTCAGTTCTCAGAGTCTCATATAAGCTGATCACTGCTGCTTTGCTGGCCTAAAGAATTTAGAAAGCTATAAATTGTCAATTCTGGCTTAAAATATCATAACGGAAGCTTAGTTAATTGGCTTGTTGATAGGGTCTCGTCTGTTACATTGTAGATACTCATCCTCGGAACAGGCAACCATCCATTACAAGAAGCTATTGCTACGATCTTGCCTTTGCTCTGTCTTAGGTGCGGGATTGAAAAGTAAGTGCCATATGCAGAACCCCAGAAGTTAATGTCCTGTTAAATAAAACATTTATCATCTAAAAGTGATGAATTGGAAATGTTCACGATCTATTCCTCTTAACCAGCTACAGAGATGAGTTAATATAGATAAATTCATTACCATTGCGGGTGCAAACTTAGTGATATCAGTGGTGTCCTCAAACAAGCTGAGAGCAACTATTCCGGCATTGTTCACCAAATAATCCACTGCAAAGAGGGTCATATTTAACGATTGATTAACCATGTCATACATCCAAATCAAAGCTTAAGACACACTTGTATACAAAAATACTAACTCTTCTCATCACTCTAGTTAATTCTGTTGTGGGTTGTTATCAACGTTAAAAAATTTCGAATGATCAATTTCTCGGAAGCTTTCAAATTCTCGATGACGATAATTAAGACAAAATGGTGTATTCAGAGGAGAGTGATGGTGGTCTTTCAAGAAATTATGGAAATAGTCAAGAGTCGGGATTCAAGAACTTGATGACAATCCCACTGTGGTCCAGAGATCTGCTTACAGTGAAGCGCAGACAAAGGGATTAGAAAGCCTTGTTCTTCGTGCACCAGCGTGTGGACCCAAACAATTTTGAAAGGATTTCCTCTGCTGCATCTGTGAAAGGCATGTGAAAATTGTAGAATTTTTATGGCAAGCTCAAGAAGTGAGACTTCAGACTTTGACAAGACAATTTGAGCTGTTGCATGTAAAAACTTTGAAAAGGTATCAAAATATTTTAGAAGAGTGTTAATCATATGCAAGAGTGTGGTGGAAGTGTCTGACATAAAGAATCGGGTGGATCAAATTGACCGTAAAGAAGGAAAGAAGCAAGATTCAGTGGTACAAAGGTAAAAAGTGGGAACATTTTGCTGAGGAGTGCAGAAACAACAGACACTGTGGAGCAAGATATCACGATGAAGCCTACATTGCTCAAGACGATGGGACAGATTCTGATAAAGTATAGCTGATGGTGACTAACAGATTTGATACGAATCACGCAGAATCTTGGTAAATTGTTACGGATGCTCATAGCACATGGCTGGCCACAAAGATTGGTTAATTGACTTTGATTCAACTGTGAAAAAGAAAGTTAGATTTCTAAACAAGAGTGTATTGTCTTCCATAAATAAAATTGGTGATTATATTAAGGTTTAAGGTTGATCATTAAGAACGCAAACAATCCGGTTGGTGATTGCAGCCATTGTTTGAAATGGATGTGAAGTGAGCACTGGTGAATGCTCCACTTGAAGAGGAAGTTGAAAGTGTAGAAACTTAAGAAAAACTTACATCGTCCAAAGTGGTTGATTGTTGATTCAACGAATCGTTGACAATCTTGGGGTCTTGAAACATCAGCAGGGATGGTGATCACATCAGGGGATCCAAGCAATTTGGCATTGGCAGCAACCTCCTTGATTCGATTTTCTCTTCTGGCAACAAGTGCTAGACGCGCCCCTCTTTTAGCATACTCATATGCTAGGTGCTTTCAGAAACAAATCAGAAAAACGCAGAAACAAAAACCAATTCCACTCAGAAAATTACAAAAAAAACTAATCGGTAGTTGGAAAGTAAATGCTTTGAAACATGCAAGGTACCTCGCCTATGCCCGACGATGCTCCAGTGATAAGTATCACTTTTCCTGCTACGTTCTCTCTAAAAATTGATCTTACGATGAAGCGGAGAATCTTGAATAGCAGATATGGTGGTAAAATGAGCAGCAAAATAGCAAGGCTTAGAGGGGGAACCAGAATGTTCAACATTGCATGAATGAAAGCCATTGCTTCGGTCGAAGAAAAGAAGAGACGAGACAAGACAGATGAAAGTGTGACTGAAACTCAGTCTTTATTTTGAGCTCTTTAACGTTGGCATTTAATTTTTGATGGAGGATAAGCAACACGTAGCACTTTTGCCCTTTCATTACGGGGATATGTGTTCGTTAGACGTATCAAAATAGGTATACTCTCGGTGAACGCGTAAAAGTCAGATGTGACGAACTAGATACCAGATGTGACAAACTAGATATGGTTCCTTACACACTTGTTAGTTCGATTTCAAAAATATGTATACGCGTTAATTAAACATGCCAATTATGATCTTATGATACTAAATACGTGTTAGTTAAATATGTTAAAATAGATATGGTATCACGAGTATATGGTAGTTAGATGTGTTAAAATAGGTACGATATCATGAATTTGTGAGAATAGCTAGATGTGATAAAATATGTTTGATCTCATGCACACGTGTTAGTTTGATTTGGAAAAATACATATGGTCTCATAAATGATGTATACATGTTACTTAGATATGACAATTAAGTATGATTTTATCACACTAAATACGTGTTAGTTAGATATGTAAAAACAAGTATGGTATTCCACGTGGTAGTTAGATTTGTCAAAATAGGTATGATCTCATGAACATGTGATGATAGTTAGATGTGACAAAATATGTATGGTCTCATGCACACGTGTTAGTTCGAATTGGAAAAATACATATGATCTCATAAATGATGTATACACGCCAGTTAGACATGACAATTAAGTATGATTTTATCACACTAAATACATGTTAGTTAAATGTGTTAAAACACGTATGGTCTCACAAACACGTGGTAGTTAGATGTGTTAAAAAATAGATATGATCTCATGAACGCGTGATAGTTACACGTGACAGAATAAGTATGGTCTCATGCACACATATCAGTTAGATTTGAAAAAATACAAAATGGTCTCATAAATGATGTATACACATTAGTTAGACATGACAATTAAGTATGATTTTATCACACTAAATAGTGTTAGTTAAATGTGTCAAAAGATGTATGGTCTCATGAACATGTGATAATTAGATGTGTCAAAATATGTATGATCTCATGAACACGTGGTAGTTAGACATGACAAAATAGGTATGATATCATTCACGCATAATACTTAGACTTGTCAAAGCAAGTATAGTCTCGTGAGTGTATGTTAGTTGGACCTGACAAGATAGATATGATTTGAGAACGATATATAAACATTAGTTAGATGTGTCATAATTGATATAATCTCATGAAGCTACATACATGTTACTTAGACACGACAAAATATAGATATAGTCAAATGATAGTGAATACATATTAATTAGAGGTAGCACGATATACATGATTATGTGAACGTGAATACATGTTAGTTAAATGTGAAAAAATAAATATAATATCATAAATTGTTGAACACATATTAGTTAGACATTATAAAATAAATTTAGTCCAATTAAATACTAGACACATAATTATTAGATATAAGAAAAATATATATAATCTCAAAATGATAATTAGATATATGTTTTTTTGGACATGACAAAAATAGATTTGGTTAAATAAATCATTGTTAATTTTTTTATATATTTTGTTAACCAATAAATGAAATGAATTTAAGTCACTTACATCGATTTCTAAAATTAATAATTATAAGATCATATCTTTTTTGGTCATGAAATAGAAATTAATTTTAAAGATAAAAAATAATTAGTTGCTATAGTAACTAAATTAGAGACCATTTTAAAAACTAAAAAAAATTGGTTTCTAAATTAGTTTCGATTATTGTTAAATGGTTTCTAAATTGATATCTAATTAGCTACCAAAGTTTTAACTATCAATTATTTAATTTCTAAATTTGGTGGTAAAAACATTGATTGCTAATTAGATACCAATTTAGAAACTATTTAACAATAATATAAACTAATTATAAAGCAAATTTTTTTAATATCTAAAATGATCTATAATTTAGTCAGCACTAATTATTTTTAGTTTCTAAAAATTGATTTCTATTTCATGATTTTCTTGTAGTGCTTACATCGATTTCTAAAATTAATAATTATAATTTAAAAATTAAAAGTAATATTGCTTATTAACTATATTTATTAAGAAGAAAATGTCGAGTGGTTTGTTGGGAAGTTTATCTACTTGTAAAAAGAATTTAGTATTACAATGCTTTAACTAGACATATTTGTGAGCCTAAATTACCAGTAGGAGAAGCTAGAATTGGTCATAAAGATATTGTATAATGCAGCCAAAATATTTGGTAAAATAAAAAGTCCACTTAATTGAAATATTATATAACATGTTCGTAATAAAAGCTATAATTTATATACAATCTAGTTCTGTCCTGGATTAATTCTGACATTTTATGGATATAGTGTAACAAAATATATAAATACTTCTTCTATATAAATATTTTTTAATATATATTAACACATTTTATGAAGTAAAAGACATGTTTTCATTAAAAATGTATTTTTTTATTGCATTTAGAAGTGATATAAAGGTGTTTTTGCAATAATCAAAATAATTTTCTCACAAAAACTCAACCAGCAAACACCAATTGTGAGCTCACTAGAGAGAAAATCCCACCCACGACGCTCATTCATTATATTTTTGAATGATAAAATTTAAAAACATTTCTTAAATTTTAATTTGTAATGTATTTCTAAATTCAAAAATATATTTTGAATTTAAAAATATTATTAAGAAAATAATAATTGTTAAATTATACGTAATTATTGTATGCAATTACGATATTATACACAATTATACGCAAACAATGATAGAATCGCAAGATTAGTGAATCCTTGTGAATATGATTTTTTGATCAGTAAAGAATGAAACAAAATTAAGAGACACGAGAATGTTTTAACTGACAAAGTCACCAATAAACAATTTTTTTTTGTCGTAGTTGCGGTAAAAGAAAAAAAAAAGAGACTAATTTAAATCCGAAGGCCATAGCCTCTACAACCTTCCAATCCTTCGTCATAGCAAATATGTTTACTTCTGTCCATCTTTATCTACCAGTCCACCAAAATTTGACCCTTCAATCCGTTCAAACCAAAAGTCTTCCCACCGTATTGTAACCGACTAACAACACCACCATAGTACAACCATACAAATAAAAAACTATGTCCAACACCACTAGCGTTGCCGCATAAACCAGCAGAATCTCATTAACGCTGCTGATATGACCATTAAGGAAATAATAATTGTCAAATACATAATTATTGTACGTTATTGTACGACATTATATGCAATTAATTTAATAATGATACGCCTCAGACATCCTCTTCCGCCTCGGACATCCTTTCCCGGCGCGTCTACAACTTGCATCTTCATTACCTATCAGTATCAATAAAAATCTCATTTTCATTCATAATAATGGTAGTATTTGTCCTAAAGCTTAACAAACGAGGCTACCATTTCCTTTAAGCACACAATAAAATCTCATTCTTCATTTAATCTTTTGCATTGAGACATTTGGAGTCCTCATAAAACCCCAACTCATCTTGGAAAACGTCTTTTTCTCACTATATTCGATGACTATACTAGATGTGTTTAGTTATTTCTTATGAATCACAAGACTGAAACCCAACATCTCTTACAATCATTCATTACTTTTGCACAAAATCAATTTTAGGCATATATTAAAACCACCATCCACGTTGACATGCGTAATTTTTGTTCTAAAATAAGTATTGAATGTCAACGCACTTGCGTCTACACTCGTCAACAAAATGGAGTAGCTGCAAACATGGACACATTTTAAGTTCAACACAAATCCTCCTATTTCAGTCCCATTTACCATTATAATTTTGGGAATGTGTTTTAATCGTCACATATATCATTAATCGCTTGCCTTCACATTTACTAAAAAATAAATCACCTTTTGAGATGATATAATATCATTCACCTTCACTTTCTCACCTAAAAAGTTTTGGTTGCCTTTGTTACGCAATTGTTGTTTCACCTAAGCAAAAATTTGATTCGCGCGCTCGACAATGCATCTTCATTGGTTATCCTCGTCACAATGCACCTGAACTTCCATTAGACCAACCTTCTTCTCCAACGCCAGGAAGTCTGACACCCATTATCGAACCTTCTCCAACCGACCTTCCTGTTCGATGATCCAGTCGCACATCAACCCCACCTTCCTGACTTCAAGACTACGTAACGGAATACCAAGCTAATCATTCGACCACTGCCCAAGACCGGCCGAATGGAACCAGGTATCTATGCTTAATTTTTTTTTCTTCTAATTCACGATTTTCTTCTACACATAGTGCATATCTTGCTAACATCACAACCACCAAAGAACCTCACACTTATGCTCAAGCTATCCTTGATTCAAATTAGCAAAAAACAGTGGATGAAGAGTTTTCCGCCTTGCAGCTAAATCAAACGTGGGTTTGACAACCCAAATATAAGATGCGCCTTGTCGCAAAACAAACAACCTAATTTCTCTTAAATTATTCACTTAAATTATTCAAATGTTATAATTGTTTTAACCATTTACTAATTTTTTCATCATTAAAATAATAAAAAATAAAACAATTTTATTCCTTGTAAAAAAATAAAAGGAAATAAAAATTATAGAAAACTAAATGATGTTTAGATATAAATAATATTTTCCACAATTTCACATTGTAACCATAGTGAAGTTGTTTTTGAGATAAACGACTTCTATATTAATTTTTTAAAAGAAATAAATCATGACCTCCAAACACTATTTTTCTTATACAATCTCGTGTAGCATATGCATGATTTATCTATTTCGGAGAATAATTTTTTTTTACCTATTTCAAAAGTTTCACAAACACATTACACGTATTTGGAAAAAAAAACCGACCATGGTTAAATATGGTGCTCATTCTCATAAAAAAGAAAAGAAAAAGAAAAACCAGTTTCAAGTTTTCTGCTATTATTAGTTAATACGATACTTCCACAATAAATAAAAGAAAAAGACACAAAAGTAAAGTCGTATTGTAACTATGTTGTATCTTCCCACAAACACTTCCAAGTTACATTGATTTGTAGACTAGATCACCAAATGAACCACGCAAACTAACACTTTATTCTGCTTCCTACACCCAATCATTTTTAACTTGCATCCAAAATATTTTTTTAATTTCCAAAAATACCCTTAATTCTGGAAATAAAAATCCGGAATTGAAAATAATATATTCCAGAAAAATAAATTCAGAAGTGATTATTAAGTTCCGGAAATAAAAATCCGGAAACAAAAATTAAAATTCTATTTCGGACAAAAAAATCCGAAATTGAAAAATGATACATTCCAGAAAAAAAAATCCAGAAAAAAAATTATTGTGTTTCGGAAATGAAAATCCAGAAATAAAAATGAAAAACTCATTCCAGATAAAAAAATTCGTAATATAAAATTTCGTTCTGGAAAAAAAATTCCAGAACACATATTTTGAATTTTTTTTAAGGACAGTTTTGTCTTTTTCGCTTAGATCGGGTGCAGTGATATGGTGCAGGAAGCAATTGCCTTATTCTGCCTTATGCTCTGGCATCTTGAGATTGGGTTTCATGGCATATTTCTTCGGCAAATGCTCCCTGCACCCAATCATTTTTAACCTGTACCCAACATATTTTTTTAATTTCCAAAAATGCCCTTAATTCCGGAAATAAAAATCCGGAATTGAAAATAATATATTCCAGAAAAATAAATCCGGAAGTAATTATTGAGTTTCGGAAATAAAAATCTGGAAACCAAAATTAAAATTCTATTTCGGACAAAAAAATCTGGAATTGAAAAATAATACATTCCAAAAAAAAATATCCAGAAAAGAAATAATTGTGTTTCGGAAATAAAAATCCGGAAACAAAAATAAAAAATCAATTCCGGATAAAAAAATCCGTAATATAAAATTTCGTTCTGGAAAAAAATATCCGGAACACATATTTCGGAAATTTTTTTTAAGGACAGTTTTGTCTTTTCCGCTAAGATCGGGTGCAGTGATATGGTGCAGGAAGCAATTGCCTATTTCTTCTGATAAGGCCCAGAGGCTAAGTTGCAGGCCCAATCTACGAATTGAGGATGAAGCAGCTTCCAGGGAAACAACACTTTGTACCAGCATGGATATGTAACATACATATCTCCCCTGCATGCACTTTCAACTATGGCTTTAGCACACTCATTAGCTGACCCCAGTGGAACTTTTCCCAAAGCAACCTGAATTGCAAACAAGTTTTCAAAGTGCATTTTACAATTTAAACTGTAGTTATAATTTATGTTCATTATTTTTCAAATAAATTATCAATGCCATCTAAGTACATATGATAAACTTTCAAATTACTAAAATTTCAATACTTGACTTTTTAAATGAATAGACATAAATGTATTTATCCTTTTTTTAATCAAGTATATTTGTTCACTTTAGAATAATCAAATATATGTTAGTAAATTGCTTTGATAAAGGATTACACGAAATATTATCTTAACCATGTCATGTTTTTGTTTTGTTTATCATAATATTTTGAACACTGAACTGGTTTATCAAAGAATACAGTTAATTATGATTTGGTTCAATTATTTTTTATTTATTTCTTTTATATCAATTTATTTATATATGTTATATACAAAAGTATAGGCAACCTCCTACCTAAAATATTCAAGGTGGTTAAGGATAAGTATATCTTTTTACAGTGTGTATTAGATGATCTCTCCTTTAACATATTATATAGTATATATGAACACATTTCTAATCTCATCTTTATGATTATGATTATATTTTAATTGAATAATAAAGCTTGAAAACTTGTGTTATGATACCTACTTTTAGGGTGAACGACATATCTGAATCAGCATAGCCAACTAATTTATGTACATACTTCATCTTTAACTTGACAAGATCAGCTAAAAGAAAAGTAAATTTAATTATTTTCTAACTAAATTGATAGAAAAAATATATAGGAAATAAATGTAAACCTTGTCCAATTTCAGGGCCCTCGTAAGGTGTGTATTGATAAGACCCGGCGTGGCAATTGTTATGGCGATAGTACAACCAACTTCCATTCTCAGAGTCTCAAAGAAACTTATTGTCGCTGCTTTGCTAGCCTGTACTTATTCAACCATCACAATTACTTCCATTTACAAACAATTTGTTTCAATTCAAATTACTTTTAACAAATCTAATCACACAATTTTTATGGACCTAATATAACACAAAACTAAAACACTCAGAATGTAATAAGTCTACGTCGAAAGAAGGAGAGCTAGATATCGAACTCAAAAAAAGTTTTTGCATCAATTAAAGTAGTGTTTTTATTTTTTAAATTACAACTTTAAATATATTTTTTTACAAAAATAGATAATTGTACCAAGTGAAATTCATAAAATACGACTTCCACTCTGAAACAAATATTTTGGGAGGATAGGATACTCATACTCTCTTTCTTTTTCCTTTTTGTGTGTAGAAAGTCTGAGTTCACTGAATTTTTGAATTAATAATATAGTCTCTGGTATTTTTTTTTTATTCAATGTATGGACATAACTTCAAAATAAATTTTCCATAGTTTCAAATTATTTCAATAAAATATTTTCACGATTCTAAAATAATATCCAAAATTTATACATTATAGATACTTATCAGTGGCATTGGAAACCATCCGGAAACTGAAGCAATCACTATAATCCTTCCTTTATTAATTTTCAGATGTGGGATAGCATATAATGTCGCATTAACTGCTCCCCAAAAGTTTACATCCTGCAAAATTATAACACAAACATAAGACTGTTGTCTTAAAACTTTAGATTAAAATTAATTTTAAATTTCACTCATGTTTCATTATTATTATTGAATTATAACCTTCTAAGTTGGTGGAGATCCAAGAATATTTTATTTTATATAAGTAAATGCAAACTTCAATCTTATGAGATGTTTTTATGAGATTGAGTTAAGCTTAAAGTCAATTTTTAACATGGTATCATAGTCATTTTCAAACACATCTTAGCAAGAATTTATTAGAATTATCAAGTCATCTACTATTTGATCGTTATCAGACCACCCATAACATATATCTTCACGTACAAATTAGTAGTCTCGGCGTAGGAGGGGTTAAGTTAAACTTAAAGCCACTTCTTAACCTAAATAATTTTTATTCTCTTTAATATGTGAGCATTTCATGGCTTACCATAACTGCAGCACAGTCGGAAACATGACGCAAATTCTCCACCCTCACAGACTTACCGCCGATTCCCGCATTATTTACCAGATGATCCACTGCAAGTGACACCAAATCCACCAATTTTAGCAACAAACAAAAGAATAGAAATGAAACAAGATACAAAAAATGACACTATAATTATGACATACGTCTTCCAAAGTAGTTGATAGTTTCATGAACAAAGAGTTTGCAGTCTTGAACCTTGGATACATCAGCACCAATGATGGCAACATCAGGAGAACCCAGAGATCGTGCCTTATCTCCCACTGCCTCAAGCTTTTCCTTTCTTATGTCAACCAGGGAAAGCTTTGCTCCTCGCCTTGCATATTCATACGCTATTTCCTTTCCAAAATAACCAACACAAAATTATCCAACTGTTTCATAGCAACATTTTGAAGTGTGAAGTGAGACTGCAAATTCAAGATGTTCTAAAAGGATAGAAAAAAGAAGTGAATGAAACAGACCTCGCCAATTCCTGAGGCTGCTCCGGTGATTAATACAACTTTGCTTGCGACGTTTTCCTTGCTTAGTGATTTTCTTACATGAACAAGCTGCTTGAATATGAGCCAAGGTAGCATTAAAATGGAGAGGAATATTAGGGAAAGTGGAGGCAATGCAAGGTTGAGTAGGTTGTTAATTGCATCCATGGCTGTGAGTTTGAAATTCCCGCATATCCAAACCTTCAAATCAAGGTTGCTTCATATATTACTATTTTTAGGTAACAACTAACAACCACTCTTGTAAATGGGTAGTTGATATCTATAATGACAAATCTTTATTATACAACCCCACCAATGGTTTGATTTATGTCAACACTGAACTTCTCCTTCTTCTCTCTTCCTATTAATTCCAAAATAAACAACATTTTATTTAGCAAATAAAAACTTTTTAAGATGTATTAATTATTTCCCCAAATTCTATTAAACTATTACTACACAAAAATTATTAAATTAAATTTATTTTTAAAGAAAAAAAAATAATTATTATATTAATTAAATTAGATACTAATTTTTTTAATTTATTTATTATTGTTTAAAATAATTTTATTGATAAAAAATTATAAACTAGTTTCTAAATTGATATTTAAAATTAGTTATCAATACTTTAGCTACTAGTTATTTTAAATTCTAAATTAATCTTTAGAGTGACTATTTTATAATATAAAATAATTAGTAGCTAAAATATTAGTACATAGTTAATTAGATACTTATCTAAAAATTAGTTTATAAATTTTTATTAATAATATAAATTATTTTAGATATTAATAATTTTTTAGTATTTAACTTAGTTAATATAGTAACTAATTATTTTTTGTTTCTAAAATTATTTTTTATTTAATGATTTTCTTCTAATGAGACAACAATAAACCAAACAAAACTAGACCAGATTATACTTGACCACCAAACGAAACTAGATTGAATCGAACCAAACCACACCAAACTAGATCGAACTGGTCCAATTTGAATCGTATTAGACCAAATCAAATCAAATGGGATCAAACCAATCTTAACTACACTAGATCAAACTAAACTGAACTAAACTAGATTTGATCGAATTAAACCAAAACAAAGTAAGTCAAACCTAACCGAACCAAACCAGATAAAACCGCACCGGATCAAACCAAATTGACATCATCACCATGAATTAAGACATTGTATTAAACATTTTTTTAAAACTAAAACCAAATTGAGAATATACAAAATATTGATACAAAATTAAAAAATCGTCATAAGAGATAAAAAAAACATTTATTTAACCTATTAGTTTAGTTCATGTTCAAATTTTGCCCATCTCTTATAAATATTTAGACATAAAAAACAGGAAAGGTCTTTGTTAAAACAAATTTCGTAGACTATTTTTTCAAGAAAAAAAATAGAATTAAATTATTAGAAACTATGTTATAAAAAAATCTATTTAAATAAGCTACATTTATGATATATTTTATTTTTAAAATAAGTATGATAAGAGTTACATTATGATGGAAGGTTGGGGAAATATCGCACTCCCATTTGTAAAAACGCAGGAGTAATAAAGTGGGCATTGGTCTGCGTTCACCCTAAAATTTACAGGTTAGATTCTTCAATTTAATCCACTTGTCCTTATCGACTAGTTCCATCTAATTCGACAAATTCACAGATCAAAGATAGGACACACGAAATAATATGTTTATTTTTTTTAAAAGACTGACTTTTTATTTTTATATTATATTACATTATTTAAATGATACAAATATATAATAATAATAATAATCTAAAATAAATTATTATCACTCACAGATTAAATTATAATTATTAATGTAAATGTAATAATTAATTTAATTAAAAATATCAATTAATTAATTAAAAATAAAAACTTAAAAAGTATCTTTAATTAAATGTATTTTTAATATATATTATTTTAAAATATATAACTTAAAAAAATAAAAATAAAAATTCATTGGATCAGCCTATCAACATGCTCTTTAGCGAGATGGATGAAAATTTTCTGTTGTTTCTTAGTGCACGTTCATAACTTTTTTTTTTTTTTTGCAATTTGTAAAAAAAATATCATTTTTAAAAAAAAATATTTTAAATTTATGAATTGTAAAATTTGAAAAGTATTTTTATATCCATAAATACTTTTAGAGTTCTAATGAATTGAAGTAACTTTTTCTTTTATTACAAACATAAATTAAGTTATTCTCAAATATAGAAATATTTTATAAATTCTATAATTCAAAAATATTTTATGAATTACACAATTCCGAATTTTTTTCAAAGAAATTTATTTTAGATTATAGAATCTTGAAAATATTCTAATATGAAAATACTTTTTGGATTTTATAATTTTTCTTTAAAAATTATCTATTCTAAAATGAAAAATATTAATAAAATAAAATGATGTATTTTGTATTTTAAAAAATATTGAGTCTCACAAGAAGTTATAGAAGAAAAAAAGTAAGAAAGTACCAAATTTTCAATCTATTTTATTATAGGGAGTCACTTTACTCGCTCTGTTTTCCACATATTGAAGCAGGTAAAAAATGAGTGAAGTGAACAGTTTTGTGAAAAAAGAGATTGCCATAAAAGGGCAGTTTTAAATTACAAAAGTTGAAGTTCTAAGAATTTGAGACCAAAATTAAAGTACATTAACTGTTGTAGATATATGCTTTGCAGGCTTTATGAAGTTTATAAAAATGAAGTGTGAAAGTTTAGATGCAAATATCTTTTGCTTACCAATGAAACATTTTAAGTTGGATTATTGCCCACATCCAAATCATACTATTTATATATCTCTCACAACCATTATCAAGGGCCTGTTTGCTTCCACTTGAGTACTATTCACGAAGACGGAAATGAGAACCATCTTCTTGTTTGTTTCCAGTGATGCATGAAGGAGAGGAGAAGTGGAAATGGAAAGTTGAAGGGTTTTTGGTTCTTCTCACTCATGAAGAGAAAGTTGAAGGGAAGAGGAGAAAGTTAAATA
>Ga0123342_1002443_pt1 | contig 30873 bp, 13 predicted proteins | sample Turbeawhitnodule_FD_89960 | JGI IMG/M metagenome (GOLD analysis project Ga0123342, IMG submission 89960) | Root nodule microbial communities of legume samples collected from Mexico - Turtle bean Mexico white nodule | ecosystem: Host-associated > Plants > Roots > Nodule | place: Mexico: Nepantla... | reverse complement strand
TAAGAAATGACACAATGACCATAATACAATAATAAAATTAAATATTAATATAAGGATAAAATAGGAAAAAAAATTAAGAGCAGTTAAGAGGGGAATCCCCTTTATATATAGGTATAGATTATTTTAAAGACTAAAAATATTATTAATATTTAAAATAATTTATGTTATTAATAAATAATTTTAAATTAATATTAATTAACTATTAAAATATTAATTATAAATTTCAAAATGTAACTAGTTAGTAATTAAAATTTTAATAATTAATTAAGAATCAATTTAAAAATTATTTATTAATAATAAAAAATATTTTCAATATTAATAATATCTTTTATTTGATAATAGTATCTAATTTATTAATATTGTGATTAATTATCTTTTATTTTTAAAATTAATCTTTATTTAATTATCTTTTATACCAATAGAGTTGTTAATTAAATAAAATATTTATAAAAAAGAAAATAATATATATTATTATATTTTATTTTAATAAACATATATTGAAGATAAAATATTTGTTAATTAAAGTTTAAATAAAATTAAATTTTGATAATAAAACTTTTTTACTACGAAATATAATAATATTTAATTTTTATTGAGTATATTTATCTTAGAATATTCATAAAAAGAACTGTATAATTTTTAATTACAAAATAAATGAAATAAAATATTGATAATGATCAAATATAAATTAGTTTATTGTATACATGTGGTGAAAGGAAAGGGATTCAGTATCCACATGTCATGCAAAAGGTAATGGGCGAAAAAAAGAAAGCATCGTATCATTTTAGTATATTTGAATAAGGAAAAGATATTTTTGAGAACTCTTGAAATTGTATATAATTTTTATGTGATGTGTTTAAAAATAAATATATAATAAAAATTAAATTTATAAATAAATGATATAAAAATATTAAAATAATAATATCGAGAGTTGTAATGTAATTATATAAAAAAATTGGAATTATCAATGTATCATTACTTTTTAACAACAATCCATTTAAAAGACAAAAGTAATATTAGCAATGAATCTTACGCTCACTATGTCCCAAACTTTCACACACTTTCTCCTTCTATTAGTGTCCTTTATTAATTAATCTTGGCTCTTTGCCTACATTGTGTTTGTATAGGGGTAATTTGTTGAGCAATATTTGTAACTTCTGGGTTTATCTTGTATTTCTTATTTTTGTTTTTATACATTTTCTAGGTTTCACTTGTGTTTTTTGGATTTCTTTAAATTTATTGGTTTTTGTTCATATCGAAAATGTGATTGGAGAGACGCTTTGGTGAGAATATGGATATTTACCAACAAAAATGTTTTTAGTTGGTCTCCAGACAAAGGGAGAGTTCCACTTGAAAAAAGACTCTATGATGTTTAAGTAAGTAAGAGCACAATGATGATAATATGTGCGCAAAATATGTGAGTTAAAAGTATAACATATGATAAATTGTACTTTCTAGAGAGTTTATATTTATAGATTGTTTCGTTTTCGGTGACGATCCTTGGGTTGACCATATGTTGGTTATTTATGGCTCATAAATAGCCGCTTAACAATAAAGACTCTTTGAAAATACTATTTTATTTGTATTTTTCGTTTATGATAGTGAGAGCTCGATTATAGGATATACATCGTCGCTCCAAGCTATAGGTGACCTGGGATAGATGTACACCCAAAGACAACAATTTTTCTTTTATAGACTCCACGTTACATTTTAAAGTTGTAGCAATACGGTCAACACGAAGCACCACCACCAATAACTCTGTAGCCCCAATTTCATCTAAGGTAGGGTACATGTATAATTTCACAACAATAGGCAGGAGCAACAAATTTGACACATCATCTAATATGATGGTCAACTCCCTAATAGGTAGATGAAAACAATTTGTATCTGGATGTCACCTCTCTACAAAGGAAAACAACAATCCTTTATCTGCAGTGTCATAGTTTGCACAAACTACACCGATTAAACCTGATAACTCAAATGTAGTTTCTATCCATTCATGTGGCACTCCCAACTTATTCATTTTTCTACCATGAGACACCAATTTTTGTTGGAATTATAGGCCTTTAAACAATAGGGGGTGAATTGTTTATTGAAAGATTTTCGCAAATTTTGGGCAAGAATGAATATTAATGCAGAATCACAGAAGAAACAATTAGATAATCCAATCAAAAAAACTGTTTTAACTTGATTCCAAAAAATCAATCGATTGTTTATACGAATCAATCGATTATTTTTATCAGTACTTTAAAAAAACAAAGAACAAACAATTTTAAAAACATTGAGAGATAGAGAGATTGAACACACAAGGATTATATTGGTTCACTCTTAACCTAAGCTACATCCAGACCCCAGAAACCCCTGGGTATTTCACTAAGCAATCAAATATAGATTGCATAACACAAGCACCAAAGAGGTGATCTTGAACCCTTCAAGAACACTCACCCTCTTTGAAATACAACGACTACAGGTCAGAACACCCTCTGACTGTAGACACCTGTTTCTCACACTTTTAAAAAATGAATTATAGAACAACAAAGAATATAAAGGATTATACCTGATACAAAAATGGATACAGTAGAACCTACTCCACTTTTAACCAATGCAAAGCTCTTAGCAATCTTGCAATATTTTGAAAATCTCTTTAATCTATTGTAATATGATCTCTCTCTCAAATTAGGATTCCAAAACCAGTTACATAGCCTTAAAAATAGTCGTTTCAGACTATCAATCAGGGGCAAAAACAGTTTTAATGGATTTAACCAATTCTGTTATGTTTTCAAAAAATCAATTGATTGAAAGTGCGAATCAATCGATTGATATGGCTTTGACTGTGAGGTCAGTCAATTTCAGCTTTTTCAAATCCTTTCCAAAACTACCAAATGTAAAACAACTGATTGAAATGACAAATCAACTAGTTGTTTTTCACTTACTTTGAAAAACACTTTTTCTTTTAAAAAACATGATTAATTTAGTTTTGGATCAAGTTAAGAGTGGATTGACAAATTCTAATCTACCCAGACTCCATGCACACAAGCAACAACCTAGTCTTCAAGCAAACTTCATAGATTTGGAGACAACAAAGCTTCAAGTTTAACAATTTCAACTCACCGCGATCCTACAATAGCTAATGAATTTCATTTGAGAATTGGAGTCTAAGAAATAACACATTAATTTCAATGCATATATATGTCAACATTATAACTTATTTATTTTTCTGCCATGAGACACCAATTTCAGCTCACCACAATCCTACAATAGCTAATGAATTTCATTTGAGAATTGAAGTATAAGAAATAAAACATTAATTTCAATGCATGTATACCAACATTTTAACTTATTCACTTTTCTGCCATGAGACACCAATTTCAGCTCACCACAATCCTATAATAGCTAATAAATTTCATTTGAGAATTGGAGTTTAAGAAATAACACATTAATTCCACTACATGTATGCCAACATTATTACTTACCATGTATGCCAACATTATTACTTACCATTCCATTCCATACTTATCTAGCCACATGGTCTTCATAACTAGTAAGCAATGACTTATCCATTGGCCCTTTAGGATAGGCTTTATCCTCCACTACAAGGGCTTCCTCAACTACCACATTTTTTTCACCTTCATCCTTTTCAACAATTTTATTACCACCATCTAACAGAGACACAGTGGGACATACAAGAGCGGTCTGAGAACCTCCTCCTCCTCTAATTCTCGTCATGTTTCTCTACATATATATGAACAAAATTAATATTTAATAGCTAAACATAATCATACACAAAAACTTTCTAAAATAAACTTTCCAAGACAACTTTCTGAAATGGTTTTTTCAGAATAAGCTTTCCACAAATATATTCTAGAAAATTGTTCTGAAAAATTGTTTCTAGAAAAAATATGCTCTAAAAAGCTTATTTAGAAAGTCATCAACTAAAGTCATACCTCCTCCTATTCTGAAATTCATAATTTGGTACTCTTCCATATCAACCTTTCTGGAAATTAAAAAAATATACCGCACCTGCAACTCTTCAACGGTGTTCTTGTATGACAATGGTGTTAATCACCAACGGAACCCAACCGAAAATAAATTAAAAACAACAACCAAATAGAAGAGGATAACCAAAACATAAGTGAAGGAGAGAAAAAGCCCAACTACAATGCAAATGGAACAGTGCAACCGAGGAAGATAAGGAAGGAGAAAAGAAAAAAAAAGTCTATTTTAAATTATAAACCCTTGAGTGCATTTCCGTCATTTCCGTGAAGAGAGGTGCAGGTTCAAAAATAGGGTGCAGGAAGAAAAATTCTAAGTGTTTTTAGGCACACACAATAGGGAGGGGAAGGGATGAGGCAAATGCTTCCTACACCCAATCATTTTTAACCTGCACCCAACATATTTTTTTAATTTCCAAAAATGCCCTTTATTTCAGAAATAAAAATCCAGAATTGAAAATAATATATTCCGGAAAAATAAATCTGGAAGTGGTTATTGAGTTTCGGAAATAAAAATCCAGAAACAAAAATTAAAATTCTATTTCGGACAAAAAAATTCAGAAATGAAAAAAATACATTCCAGAAAAAAAAAAATCTGAAAGAGAGATTATTGTGTTTTGAAAATGAAAATCCAGAAACAAAAATGAAAAGCCCATTCCGGATAAAAAAATCCATAATATAAAATTTCGTTTAGGAAAAAAAAATCCAGAACACATATTTCGAAAAAGGCAGTTTGGAAGGTATTTTTATATGCACCTATTTTTTTAAGGACAGTTTCGTCTTTTTTGCTGGAATCGGGTGCAGTGATGTGGTGCAGGAAGCAATTGCCAAGGGATGACCTAAATCTTAAGGGCTCCACCCTAATGGATGGTGGGCCTATGGAAGTAACTGGGCCTTTTTCACAAAGACAAACTTATCTACTTTGTTTTTCCTAATTTCTAGATTAATTTTTAATCATGTAGGTTTTAATTTTTAATTGAACTAACTCTAGTCGGTTAATTAAATTAGTGTTATGAACTTTAATCTCACTTTTATAAATTTATATCTCTATTTACAAAAATGCCGTAGTAATGGATCATTTTGAGACTACTTGAACAATCTTTCTAGATCTTAATCTTAACTCTATAATCATACAAAAAAACTCTTTAAGTTTCATACCCTTTGCTTAACAAAGTTTTTATAACTGTGCTTAACTTTCATATCTCACTCACTCTGTGAGTTAAATTTATGTAAACAAACCTTGTATAGTTGTAGGCCTGAAAATGGTTGAAAAAAAAGTACTTGTCATAATTTGTGTTTGGTTAGTGGAATTTTTTGATGATCAAGAGATTAAAAAAAGTTATAAAGGGAAGTTTTCTGTTTTTCAGAAATCAGAGAAATAGATTTTTTGGTTAAGTTTCTATAAAAGTATTTGCATGACATATAAGTGAGTAAAGATTGGATTTGTCATTATTCTTAGGCTACCTAAAACATTTTATTGATCCGTCTTATTTTAATATAGATATGATTTAGTTAAGACTCAAATTGAGTGGGACAAAACTAAGTCAACCTAGTTCAATATGTCAATTTTACATTATGTATAGTTAAACTGTAGAAAAATATAAACAAAATAAATTAATTTGTATTTATAAAGTGATATTTTAAAATTTACAAATTTACTATAAATACATTATCATATTGTACAAAATGTACTTTATTAAATGAACCAAGTTATATTTTCAAGATAATATTAAGACAAAATTGGTTTAACGACCAACATAATCTTTTAGTATTTTGAATTACATAAAAAATATTTTCAAATTCAAACTCATAAGTGGGTTAGGTTAGGTCATTGTCACCCTTACAACGAGGATGTAATAATTTAGCAATCACAATGAAATAAATACTATGTTGCTCTTATTAAATAATTTAATATGGTAATAAAATCTTTAGTAAAAATTACAGCTAATGTTTTATTTCTATAATATCCGTGATTTTTAGGATCATGATTTTTGGTGTGAAAAAATTTCTTTGATACTAAACATGAGCTTATGTTAACATGCAACTAATAAAAAAGCTTTTGTATGATCACCTCTTCTCTACTTAATATGATTTTATCCTTTTGGGATCATCTTTTAAATATTTCTTCAAAAGTTTGCAAACATATTTTCAAAGTTTACAAGCACAGCATTCATATCCCTTCTGTGTAGTTAATGTTATTCAAAATTTAAGGGGTGTCATTATTATTTTCTTTGATAACTTGCATCCATAACTTTTTTTATTGTATGAATTTCTAAAGATACTTGATTGTTTAAAAGAAAGAAGGTCGGGTAAATTTTTCAATAATTTATGAGTTAGATCCATCACAAGTTTTAAATTAAATATAGAGTTATCTAGAAGCATTGGCAAAACATGAAGAAAGGTTTCACTACGACAATGATAAATGAAAGAAATGAAGTAAGGTTTTATATAAAGCAACTAATCTACTTGGCATGTTTTTCTAACATGGTATTTATACTAGCATTCATTTATTTATATTTGATTAGCAAATATAAGAAATGATAAAAGTAGTACCATAAAAGAAATTTGTAACACCAAGTATAATTACCTAAGGATAGACATACAATAATATAATAATCCTTACACAACATCTAACATAGTTCAAAGCTTTAAAAAAAATTACAAAACAATTTTATTTAGTCAAATTAGAGTTACTTAAAAGTATACACTATCAAAACTCATTAAATAAAAATCAATTGTAAAAATAAAAATATTAAATTGATTAAATTGATTAAATTATATATTCTTTTAAAAACTACAAAAATTATTAATATCTAAATTGGTTTTTATTATTAATAAAATTTATAAACTATCTTTTAAATTAATATCGTATCTAATATTATTAATAGTACTAATATTATTTATATTATTAATAGTAATAATATTTTATTAATATTATAATATTAATAAAATGAATATTTACCAACTTCAATTTGTAGATAATACTAACCAACTTCAATTCATAAGTAATATTTATCAACTTCAGTCATTATTCACCAACTTCGGATCATAATTAATACTCACTTACTTACTCGAATCGGTAGTTCGTGGATAAAACTGTTGATAATTCCGCATACACTTCTTTTAATTTTTTTATTGTCATTTTTATCTTTTATTATTATTTACGATTAATATTTATAAATAAATTACAATTATTATTTATGATTATTATTTATAATTGTTAATATTGTAAAAATATTTTAATATTATTTATGGTTAATATTATTAAAATTATTAATACTATTAAGATTGTTAATATTATTAATATTTTTAATATTGTTAATATTTTAATATTTTTAATATTATTAATATTGTTAATATTATTTATTTTTAGTATTGTTAATATTTTTAATATTAATTATTATAATAATAATATAAATTAAAATATCTATTAATATTATTAAAAATATTAAGAAAAATATTAGTATTAGTAATAATATTGAATTTATCTAATAATATAGGTTTATGGGTAATATTTTTGGATAATACAAAATGTACCTACGGATAAAGATAAATTGATAATAATTTGTAAGTAATGTTGATTTACTTACAAATTCAAATTCGTGGGTAATAATCCATAAATAAATACAAAATTTACTTTCAAATAATTCATAAGTATGTTGGGTATGAAGTCAAGACCAATTGGGTTGGGCTAACAAGACACCATGTACACAATTGAAACGCAGGTGAACATTGTTCCGTGGCTTCAAGTGGGAGATTGTTGGGTATGAAGTCAGGACCAATTGGGTTGGGCTGACTAAGCACCATGTTTAGTGGGTGGACTTAATCATTGTGTCCATTTTATAATCTCTATTTAAAGAGATCATTGTACTTGTAATTGGTGTGCAACAGGATAGAATGAAAATCTAATAGTTGCCCGTGTGGATGTAGGTTACAGTTGGCGACCGAACCACATTAAATCTTGTGTCGTTTATTTTTGTGCAGTTGATTCGTGATTGTGTGTGTTGCTTCCGCGCGCGTTTTTCCCATCAAATGGTATCAAGAGCTTTGGTTCGTTTACACACTAGAGATCCGATCAGCAGAAATTAATCGACGAGACGTGAAAATTGTGGCTGCAGTGGCGTCCCAAAACTAGGGTTTCGCATGGGCGGCAGCAACGTCCCAAATCTAGGGTTTCGCAGAGACGGCAACAACATCCCAAAGCTAGGGTTTCGTGGGGGCTGCAACAACGTCCCAAGGCTTAGGGTTTCACAGCGGTGCGAGGAGGAGTCTCCCATATCTGCTTCACAACAGCGGTGACCAGCGGCGGTGGTGGTGCGGAGCGCCAGTGCATGGGGACTTCAACTAGGTTTGTTGGTGAGTGATTTTGGGTGGTGCAATTTTTGTGTTCTTGATTTAAAAAAAAAAGATTGCCAATATCTGAAATTAGTTGTACCGAGTATCTCGTCCAGTCATTTGAGATGGCAGAATAAGGGAAGTTCCGAATTGAAAATTTGATGGTACAAATTTCAGTTGGTGGAAAATGCAAATTGAGGATTTGCTAGTTCAGTTACTGAGCACATCAATAAAACGAATTCGATCTTAGCCCGACTTATGTCAGTGGGCATTAAGTTCGATGATGAAATTCAAGCTTTACTACCGTTATTGTCTTAGCCTGACAGTTGGTCCGGAACGGGTTACAACAGTTACCAGTTCAGCGGGATCCGATGGATTCACTTTTGAAAAGATTCGTGATCTCATTCTTGGCGAGGATGTCCGAAGAAGGAGTTATGGGGAATTATCTAGTGAATCGCTATATGTCATCAGAGGTAAGAAAAATATGAGAGATAGTGGGAGCAAGAACAAAAGAAGGAGTCAGTCAAAGACTTGGGATTGCTCAAGTGTAACATGTTGGAACTTCAAGGAGATGGGGCCTTTCAGGAATCAATGCCCAAATGATAAATAAGTCAACATTGCAGAAGACTTCGCGGACGAGGACCTTTTAGTTTGTTGTGCGGATAACAATGTGGATTCCTGGGTCATGGATTCTGAAACATTGGAGAATCTAGTTATTGAAAACTTTGGAAAGGTAAGACTAGGGGACAACAAAACTCTTGATGTTACGGGCATGGGTGACATAGTGTTGAAGACACCAGTTGGTTTCTGTACTTTGAAGGATATCAGAGTTGTTCCAAGCTTGACGAAAAGTTTGATTTCTGTTAGGCAGTTGGACGAACGGGGACATGAAGTGAAGTTCGGAAATCAGTAGTGGAAGGTCGTCAAGGGAAATCTTGTCATGGCCTGCAGAAGAAAGAGAGGTTCGTTGTATATAGTCGGATTATCGTGTCTGATGGAGTGACCATCCCAGTTCAGAAGATAAACAAAGTCTAGTTCACATAATCTCGTGGGCAGAAGAGGGTTGTCTTTACAAGAGAGAAACTCAGAGTCACAGGTCAGATTCAGGATGAACGAGCATGGAAAGGTTCAGGTAGACCAGTTAGAGGTACTTGTGGCAGTAGGAGCACGGGTTGTGCTTCGGCTAAGGTTCCTAGACGACAGTGGGTTAGGAGAACCAGTATTCCAGCAGTTGAAACTTCTCCATAAATTTTTTTGTTGAATATGGAGAGTGTTTGTTCTCAGGTTATTTCATGATCCGGCAGTTCCTGTAAGTGGGAGTCGGTAGGAACAGAGAACGGGTCAGTGTCTGACGTGTTGAAACTCAGGGGAGTTTTAATGAAGTCTTCAAAATGATTAAGAAGGTTGGTGGCAACTAGAGGTGGAACATTGAGTTTCGTCGACAGATTACAGAAGTACATGTACACAGTTGAAGCGTAGGTGAACATTGTTCCGTGACTTCAAGTGGGAGATTGTTGGGTATGAAGTCAAGACCAATTAGGTTGGGCTGACAAGACACCATGTACACAGTTGAAGCGCAAGTGAACATTGTTCCGTGACTTCAAGTGGGAGATTGTTGGGTATGAAGTCATGACCAATTGGATTGGGCTGACTAGGCACCATGTTTAGTGGGTGAGCTTAATCATTGTGTCCCTTTTATAATCTCTATTTAAAGATATCATTGTACTTGTAATTGGTGTGCAACAGGATAAAATGAAAACTTAATAGTTGCCCGTGTGGATGTAGGTTGCAATTGGCGACCGAACCACGTTAAATCTTGTGTCGTTTATTTTTCTGCAGTTGATTCGTGATTGTGTGTGTTGCTTCCGCGTGCGTTTTTCCCATCAAAGTAATGCTGAATTTACATACTTATTTAGATTCTTGGGTAAAAAGTTGTGAATAAATTTAATTTTTTTTTGAAGTGTATGTTAATGTAAGTATAATAATAATTTATTTAAACCTAATATATTTATACAATTTCATAGATATTTCTTTAAGAAATAATTAAAAAAGGAACAAATTAAAAGTAATAAAATCGCTCACCATTGTTTTATAATTCGATTTTTACCTTGTGAAATTTTTTTCACATAATTTTTTCTTATTTGTTCTCTATTAAATTTCTTTTGTATTCTTTTAAAAGTTTTTTCTCATCTAGTTTTTTTTGCTCCCAGACGTTTAAGTTTCTCTTTTATTTATTTTCATCCAATGAATCTAAAGTAATTAAATTCTTGGTTAAATTTAACGATATATTATCAATTTAAAAAAAATCTAATTTATGGAAATTAACTATGTTTTCTAAAAAGACATTTCTTGTTTTTAAACTTAATTATTTTATAAATAAGACAATTGTAATAAAATAAAATAAAATGTAAGGATGTGAGATGTTATAGGTGGAATTCATATAATAACACTTTTTTTAAGTTGTTGGATTCGAAGAATTATGAACTTCTTAAATAGAAATGAGTTATATATACAAGTGAGATCCATTTAAGATCCTCAAATGAATTGTTAGAATATTAATATTCTAAGATAATATATCTAGACTTAATAATTTTTTTTGACATTATCTGCTTAGCAGTTTTGTAAACAAAACGTATATCTTCAAAAACAATTTTCTTAGATTAAATTTAAATTCATAATTTGAATTTAAGAAATCTCAAATATAAGTTAACAAAAGTTAATGTAAATCTACTATCACAAGTGGGGCAAATTGAAAAAATTTGCAGTGCAACATGCTCTCAAGAATAAACTCATGCGTAAGTCTCTCTTTTTCCCAACTACTTAAAAAAATATACATCACAAATTGATATATATATATATATATAAAGAAAAAATTAGACACTGACTTTTTTTTATAATACCAATTATTAAACTATTTAGGCTAATAAGTCTTCTAACTTTGTAAAGATTTTGCAACAAAAAGAGACTTTTAAATGTAGTAGGCCACGTTAGACTTTTACATCAATTTTTAAAATGTATGTATGATAAGTAATAGGTTTGATTTAGTACTTGTTTTTAAGTAAGACCAAATCAAAATCTATTTTTTAGGTTCTTGTGATAGTTTAACATCAATAAATTATAAATATATATAAAAAACTAAAATATCATCTCCAATAAAAAAAACATTAAAAAACCACATTTATAATTCATTTTATTTTATACAAAGTCTATTAACCAACTCATGGGATAAAGTTTGCAAGCACTTATATACTATGAAATATTTTCATCATCTCTAGTCGATGTGGGATCTCCAACATCTATTTATCTTATTTATTCTTATTCTACTTAATATCGAACCAAACTCACACTTAAAATCTTAATATTATTATTATTAAAATGTTTCAGAATTCTATAAATGCCATGTTTTTGTTTTTCCGTTGATGATGCAAGTAATGGTTTAAATGTGAAACACAAAAACCTAAGGCAATGAAAGGGTTGAAGATATGCTTCCATTTTCTGAATTTTCTTGGTTTAAACTCTTGATGAGGCTCAATGCATAGTTATGGAAGCATAGTGGCAAATTTGAATATTTTAGGGCAAACACCTTATTGCACGCTGCCAAAATATTCAACTGGTTGGTGAGAACTATCTATATTCTGGTTAAGGCATAGTGCATTTGGCACGCCTCATTAACTATGGGAAGATAAACGAGTAGCCATGTTTGAAGAAACAAATTTTGGGCGTAGAAAAGAAGCCAAAACCACGTTTTGTTCCATGGCAACACCCTTTCCTTGGTTTATACTCTTAAACTAAGTTCCCTCATTTTAACCATTTTCTTCTTTTTATGCATAGCAAAAGCTTTGGAATGTGGTGACAACTGGCCCTGTGGGGCACATAAGAGATGTAACACAACACAACACAACCAATAGAGATTGAAGAAGTTGTGTTAGATTGGTAGTGGTTCAATGTCCCTTTCATGGCTTAAATGGTCAACACCAATTTGGAAAATAACTAGCATTCAATCTTCTTCTTCCTATCAATCCGGCGATAATGAACATCCCTTTGGCTACCCTTAAAGGTATAGCCTACTAATTTTGTACATTCTACAAATTACCTCACATCTTCACACCCATTTCTTACATTGATTTCATCAACCTTTAATCATTAAGGAAGGACAATTATGCATGGTACCCTCTTACATAATTATGGAAATTTTCTTTTTTGGCTTTGTCATTTTCTCACTTTCACTTTAACCTCCTTTCTTATATATTATTTTCTTAACAAACTAAGCACTTCAATATGTGATTGTGTTTAGCCACCATGGCCCTGCCCTACCTATGAGTGGTCAAGATCTTCCTTGAAAATGTAAGTTAGCATATGCATATTTAATGAGTGTGTGTCCAAATTTCTATCAAATTTAATCTAAAATTGAGTTTTCATATATTTAATTGTAAAAATAGGAAAAAAATTACTTTAAATATGGACCCATATGAAAAAATGTTTTTTTTTTAAAAAGTAATATTTTTTTTTTTGAAATATGAACTTGGAAAGAGTATATATATTAAGACTTTGAAATAAACTTTTGTATAATAAGAAAATAAAAAACAAATTGAGTTTTTTTTTGTTGTAATATTTTTCTCCAAATTCACTAGACAAAGACTTGGTTTATGAAAATAAGTTGGTTTATTTTATTTTACTCCCTTATGATTGTTTGGAATATTATCCAAATAAAGAATAAATTCTATATTATACTATGATGTGTTTAATCATTTGTAAGTTGTTGTGAATAAGAAAGTGCATGATTTTTTAGCAGTTGAACTAAAAGGCTCTTGTAAACAACTCACAGGCCCACCTCCAAACCTACCCAAAAACACACATTTTCCCACCACTCTCTAATATTGTATACAAAGTGGTGATTGGCCAAACCATGGATACAGAGGAGTTCAGTTTCCCCAGAATCAGTGATACTTGTTCACACAACATTGATTCACCTCCTCTGTGGAATCTGTCACCAGCAGCCTCTCCTAATCCCTACCAAGGAAGCAGAAGAGGAGAAAATGATTGCTTTGGAGCAAAACTAGTAGCTGAGGTCCATAGGAAGAGCTTTTCTTATGTGGAGAATAGAAGGGGGAAAAATGGATTTGAAGAGGAAGAGGACAAAATGGACTTGTTGTGGGAGGATTTCAATGAGCAATTGTACTCTACAACAACAGGGTCTGCTACCTCTTCTTCAAGGGAAGTTGTTGAGTTTAGATGTGCTCAAGAATTAACTGTTGCCAAGACCTGTCATAATGGTCTACTTCCCTCCAAGAACAAACCAGCCATGGTGGTGATTGTGAAGGTCATCAAGAAACTTTTCTCCATTCATAATTCTCAAGGTAGATCAAGAAAAGCAGTGAGATGATTATGTGGTTGATAAGGCAATTGGGGTTCTTAGGTATGATATGATTGACTTAGGAATAACTGATAAATCTTCTTCTTTCTTTTCAGTTCATTACAGTCTGTCATGTCTTTTTCATGTAAATTGTGAATATAAATTATAGAGATTGCTTTTTCTTCATTCATTGTTACAATCATTGTGTTATATACATATTTTTTTTGGTGTAGCTTGGAGATTTTGACAAAGTAATGAGATTAAGTAATGGCCTAGATGTAGGACCAAAAACATGAAAACCTCTAGTTTCTGATATAGTAAAATGAGAAATAAATGTTAACTTTTGGTAAGTAACCATGTTTTAGGTTTAGGAACTACCAGTTTTTATAATCAAATAATCATCTTTTAACAATAATTTCGTATTCATAATACTATGGGTGAAATCAAATTCATAATTTATGAAAATTAGGAGATTCACTGAGAGAAACAAATCAAGTTCTCCAGACTGATGAATATATAAAGCCAATGTTAGTGACTGCATAGAGAAAAAACAGCACTTATTTTGTTTCTATCATTTCTTGTCCTAATTTGTGACACAGCACCAAATTAGTACTTATCAAATTAAACACTGTACCTTCAAAGCTGATTTAATTGGATCCAATAGTACATCCCTAATGTATAATAATCATAACTATTGCTTTTAACCTTTTCTCTTCATATGATGTAAAACTGAAACAGAGCTTTTCTTTCAAAAAGTTTATTCATGTGTGTGAATTTGACAGTCTAATGAAATAGAGAGAAGAAGCAGTCATGTTAAACAATAAGTTCCTATAATAAAACTATGATCATTAATTTAAGGCTTTATTTAAAAACTTGTCATTCAATTTAAGTAAGCATCTTCCAATAACTCCTTACTCTTTTATTACACAATTCAAAATGATTTTCTGTATTATTTATGGCTATTACTAAGTCTTTTCTGATATTTTTAGTTTTTTTTATTTTGATTTGATTTGATTTGTGGTTGTTCATGACTCAATTCATGTCATAAAAAGTAAAAATATTGATAAATTTTTTGAAAAGAAGTTGAGTACAGAAATGGACTATTTTTTTCTGATGAAATTTGACATTTTTTTCAGATGAAATTTGACTACTTTTTTGTTTGTGTAATTTCTTCTACTCACTCAAACAAATATGTAGAGAGGAATGTCCATAAATGTTAACATAAATGGATTCATCATTGGCTATGAAAGCATTGAATTACATATTAATCATTAGTGGAGGACTAATGGAATTACATAAATTAGTCTGTCAAATATTAATCATATATTCGGGAAATATATTTCATTTTTATTTTTATATATAATTGAAACATTAACTCAAATGTCTTTAATTCACATAAAATGAGTGAGTGTAAAATAATTTATTGTATCCTTGTAAAATTTGAAATTATTGTTTTTCAGGTCTTACATAATTGTGAATTTTGATTTTAATTTTCTAAAAATATTTTTCTTTAGTTTCATTCTTTTAAAATTCGAAATTACTAACGTGTTGCTATTATCCATTGTTGGATAGAAAAATAACACATTTTACAGATCGTTAAAAAGGAAATTTAAAAAGGTTACTTGTTGCAATAGCACAACACTAAATAGTATTTAAAATGGTTGTTTGATTTGTCATTAAAAAGTAAATGCTTAATAAATGTTGCACAATATTAGTCATAAAAACAATAATTTTCAGTATGTATGTTACTAATATTTTTATCTTTTGTAATCATTAAAAAAATTTATTAAATAAGATTAATTTTAAAAATAAAAAATAATTAATTATTATATTGATTAAATTAGATAAAATTATAAACTAGTTTATAAATTAATATCTAACTTTTAGAATTTGAAGTGATTCATAATCAAAATTTTGATAATTATTTAGATATTAATTTAAAAACTAATTTATAATTTTTTTTATTAATAATAGAAATTATTTTAAATATTAATAATTTATAAATTTATAAAATAGTATCTAATAACTAATTATTTTGTTTAACATGTAAGATTAGGTTCTCTTTTATTTGCATTATTAAATATATAGTAGTCTCTTCAATGTTTAAAGACAAGTGTGTTAAATGATAATAACTTCATCCAAACATACAATTTAATTTAAAAGTTTCTGTATACAATAATTAAAGACATTAACTCGCATGATTAAGACAAGAAGAGTTAAAAAGTCTTTGATGAATCAATTTCAGTACATATATATATATATATATATATATTACATAATATATGAAAAAGAGGTACAAGTACTACATAAAATTTACTCAGAGTTAAAACTTGTAAAATCGTTCTAATTGATAATTGAATATATTTAAAAGAATGTAAGATTGATTTTGGTAAGATAATTAAATAATATTTTATTCAATATTAAATAACAATTTAGGGTTTTCATTATTGATATTTTGAATTCACACCATTTTTCACTATTTAGTTATAACATTAATAATATGATTGAATTTTGTAACTACCGTTATTTGGGAGTTTCTATTTCTTTTATCTTTTTTTTGTCCTCGTCTTTCTTACCCAAATTCGTGCTTATGATAAAAAAATTACTCATAATAAATAGTTGTGATGAAAGATTGAAATAGTTTTTATGGTATAGTTATAATAGTTAATAAAAACTAAAATATTTTATAACTATTTTTTATACATATTTTATTGTAATTTTTTTATTTTAACAAAAAAATACAAACATTTCTATCATATAATTATAAAATTAAATAAACTAATATAAATATTTATTTTTATGATTAATTTTTATGTACATAAATTTTAGGATGTTTATGAATGATTTAGTTTAGTTATGAGTTAAGAGTAAAAGTTTAGAGTTAGTATTTCATTATCTTTGAAATTAGGTTGTTCAACTATTTATAGTGATAGTGTTGGCCTTCAGTTGTACGGAGAGTTAAATTGGGTCCAATAGAGTCCACATATCTCCCCTTAATCATGGTTTGTGAGTATTTAATATGTAATGGTTCTTACACTACAAGAAAGTCATTAAATAACAACCAAATTTAGAAATAAAAAATAATTAGTCACTATATTGACTAAATTAGATATTATTTTAGAGACTAAAAAATTATTGGTATTTAAAGTGGTTTCTATTATTAATAAAAATTTATAAAAAAAATTTAAATTGGTATCTAAAATAGCTACCAAGATTTTAGTTACTAATATTTTATATTCTAATTTAGTCTCTAAAAGACTAATAGAGACTAATTTAGAATATGAAGCAGCAAGTAGTTAAAACCTTAGTAGCTGATGGTTAAAAGATATTTTATAAATTTTTATTAATAATAGAAACTACTTTATAATTTTTCTAATTTATAAAATAGTGTCTAATTTAGTCAAATAGTAACTAATTATTTTGGTCTCTTTCACTTCTCTTTATTTCCAACCTTTTTCAGTCACAAACTTGTAACATTAGATTAGTTTGATGCTAACTAAAAAGTTATTGCCAATCTTTTTTTTTTGTCAGCAATAAACAATATATATATATATATGAACCACTTAAGGGGTGATCCAACCCATATACAAGGAGAATGAGAGAAGCCTAACAACATAAACCTTCCAAACATCTACTCTAACTACTGACAAAAAACTCCTACCGAAACCAAACTAAAGCGAAGAAAGACAAACCAACAAATTAAGACACCAATCAAAAAAGGAAAAGCAAGCAGAAGGGAATTTAGAAGTGATCCAGGACCAAACCTACAATTAAGCCAAAGAAAAGATCTCAGAAGAATCAAAAACTCCGTCTTTAAAAATAATCTTATTCCTATGACTCCAAATCTCACTAACCACCGCAATCCAAATATTTCCCATCCCTACATTGATCGACTCTGGAGCATTACTCACCCTAAACTGTAGAAAATGGGAGTAAACGTGAAAAGGAGCAACCGATGAAATACCTAATCTCGCATGACAAAGATTTCACACCAGCCAAATTACGTTGCAGTAAAAAAACATATGATTTAGGTCCTCCTCACTTACCCCACAAAAGCAACAAAAGACACTTCCAATTATAGTCCCACGTCTGAGTAAATTAGCCTTGGTAGTGAGCTTATTTTCCAGCACCCTCCAAGTAGTAATCTAAGCTGAAGGCAAAGCCTTAATCCTCCAAAACAATTTAAACATCCTCGCCCAGTCCCCCTCATTCACACCTCTTAGAATCTCGTAAGCTGAATTAACTGAGAACTGTTGAAGCTTATCGACTTTCCAAACCCACCTATCAACTTTCTCCAAAACAGGGCACCAGACATGCACTACCTTGAGAAGTTGTCTAACCTGGACCTTCTACCAATCAAAAAGACTTCTTCTCCACACCAAAGTGTTGATCAAGAGCTTTTAAGAATCCAAATCCAAGGTGTTTGATGAAAGGTTGGTGTTGTTGTTGTGTGTGGGTGGGATCTGGGTAGAATAAAGTGTGATCCACTCTTTTATTGAATCTAAAGCTGATGTGAATTAAAACCTTTTGAAATTAAATGTTTTTCCAACTAAGTGAAAAACAATCTGTTGTTTTGTCGAATCAACCGGTTGTTTTGCTCTTAAAGGTTTTGAAAAAGGTTGAAAGTTGTTTGACTTGGTTGACTTAACTGTCAAACCAAATCAATCGATTGTTTCGTGGTTTCAACCGATTGTTTCTTTGAAAATCCTAACAAAATTCAATTTTGAATAGTGAATATGTCTTAAATGATTTCTAACTGAATACGCTCCTTCATTAAATGTTTTAACCAATCTTTGGAAAATATAAATAGTTTTTTATATGTTTCTGAAGTGTAAGAAACAGTTTTGAGAAATTCAGTTTGACATATTTGATCTCAAGTTTTCAAGATTCACATCAAGCTTTGGATTTTTAAGTGAGAGTGGAATAGGATTGCAATTGTATTCTTTTCAGCTGTACTTTGATCAAATGTAATCCTTTCTCAATCTTTTGTATTTCTGTTGTTGTATTGCCAAGGAGTGTTGTGTATTCTTGAGGTGTTCAAGATCAATACTTTTGGTGTGGTTTGCCAGAGGTAGTGTGTTTCTTGAGGGGTTCAAGGTCACTACTTTGGTGTGTGGTGTTTGTAATCTGGTTTGATTGCTTAGTGGATTACCTAGTGGTTTCTGGGAACTCGATGTAGCTCTTGTTGTTAGAGTGAACCAATATAAATTGCTTGTGTGCATTTCTCTTTCTCTGAACTCCTTCAAAAGTTTTCGAAAATCTCTTATAAACAATTCACTCCCCCTCTTGTTTAAAGACCATATATTCTAACACAAAGACCACTCCCAAACATCGTTTGTCCAAAACCCACAACGATTCAATGACGCATCTTTCTCGACGCTCAAAGAAAAAAGCCTTGGGAACTTAAACTTCAAAGATTCAGCGCCTACCCACCGGTCCTCTCAGAACTTGATAGACTTCCCATTACCAACTTCCCACTTTAGGCAATCTCCAAAATTACTACCCCATTTCTCCAATTTCCAGATCAGGGCTTTTCGAACTGTCGCAACTCTAAACCGCATTCTTAATTTCCTCTTCAGTAAATGGACCAACTAGTATCTCATTATCTAATTCAGAGATAAAGTTAAATAAAACATTGTCAAACCTAACCTGAGCCCCTCTAACTTCTTTAAATCTAATCTTCAAAAAATCTTTGACTTTTTCCTTAATCACATCCTTGTCATCACACCAGTTTCCATTAATGTACATACCGTTAAAGTTATTTCTTACTCTTCTCCACTCAACAGCCGAATGAAAGTATTTAGTATTTAAATCACCTTGTTGAAGCCAATTGTGGCGAACTTTTTGAAAATACACTACTTCTTGCTTGAACATATTTTTGTTTTGTTCCACCAACAAAAACCTCCTCTCCTTCCTACCTACCACATCAAGAACACCTTCGTCGTCCCGAGCATCCAAAATCTGAATCTTCTTTTTTAAATCCTCCCCAATACTATTGACGTTCCCAAAGACATCTCGATTCTAGACTTTTAAATCCTGTTTTAATCTTTTTCAATTTTCCTTTAAAAACGAACATCCATCTTCCACCCACATCATCATTAGTCCACTTGTCTTGCACAAATTCAATGAACCTGCGATCCTTCTACCAAATGTCCATACTTAATTAATACTAATCTTACTTTTTTAATATTTATATTTATTTAAATTAGTATTAGATAAATTAACATTAATTTTATTATTTATTTAGTTCAACAAGATAAAGTTTTTCTCTAATATACATAACTTCACCTTTTCTCTCTAAAATAATTGAGATTATTTACATATATCTCAATGATAAATTTCAAACTGATATTCTAATTGATAATTCTTTCATAAAATACATGTACACCGGCTCACCAAATTTAAAATTTAAAGCGCCTTCAAACTACGTCACAAAACAAAAAAAATTATATAATGAATTAATAGTCAAATTAATCCCAATAAAAATCAATGCATGTTATTAGCATTAAGTGTTAATAAAACTTAAATCCTTATTAAATGTTGTGACCGTTAAAAGCATATATCATAATCCGCTTAAAAATAATTGTCTTTACCAATAGTTCTTATAACCATTATTTACTCTCCTTCTTATATAGAATGATGATATAAAAATCACCTATTTAAGGGTGGTTCTCCAGATTCCTTATATATCATCTTTCCTAAGATTTTTTTCTTCCAAACATTATAAGTAGATCAATGCTAGAATAAGAATGGAGAAGACATAACTTGTATATTTTCTCCGAACTTTTTTTCTCTCTCTAGCACTTAACATTAGTTTATTTTTATAAATATTATATTACTTTTATTTCAAACATAAAATGTTTTTTTTAATGGTTTTACATTAATAATAAATTGAACTCCATAAAAATATATAGGTAAACCTTTTATATCAAAGTTGTATTCCTTTCTAGAATTATTACATTTATACGAGCATTAAATATCATCAGTTTCAGTATAATTATTACATGAGTTTCAGTATTTGGATAATTATTTTTTTTAATTTAAAAATATAATTATTTAAAAAAATATATTTACAGAGTGATTAATATTTTTTTTATATATTGAACAAAATATTAAATAAAATCATTATGAATGACAAATATATTATTATAATAGAATGTTTAATGATAAATATGTTGCTGAATTATAATGTGAATAAATATTATATTAAAAAAATATAATTTGTAAATCAAGTATTATTTATTTATTTATTTTAAAAGCAATATAAAAAAAATAAAAATAGTTATTGAAATAGTAGAGAACCAAAATTAAATAAAAATGTTTTGTGAAAATTAAAATTAAAGTTTACATGTTTTATAAAATTAAAAATTAATTATATTAGAATACAAAATGAAGAAAATATTTTTTAAAGTCACTAATTTTTTCAAAATTTAAAATATATCTATAATAACATAGGATGAATATTCCCATATTCTTTTCGTATTTTATTTTAATAATATTTTAAATTTATAATATAAAATTTAAAATAATATAATATTGATATAAAAATAAAAACATAATAAAACAAAATAAAATAATAAAAAAGTTCAATTAAAAAAATTTACGGTACAATCATATTTAAAATGTTTAATTCTATGTAATTATATTTTTTTTATTATCACACAATTTTAATATAATATATAATACATAATATATTTAATTATCTTATTTCATAAAATAAATAATAATACAAACTAATATAATATATTATAAAAAAAAGTATAAGATTGGGCAATAAAAATGTGACACAATATCCTTGTCTCTATTAGTAAACAATACATAAAACACTCTCCAATTGTGTTTTTTATTTTGTTTTGTTGTCTTTCTTTCTGCATTGAGTGGATCTGTAGGGTTTACCTTTAAGCCTTCATGATTTATTTTTATTCTTCAGAGTAAAATCTCTGTTTCCATTCTAAATTGTTGGTGTCTCTAGCAACCTCTGCCAAGTTCCCCATTTGCCTGTAGTGCAGGGTATGTCCCTTAACCTCGTATCTCTCTTTTTATTTTTTCCTTTGTTTCTGGGACAATCATGTCAAGTTCTCTTTTTCTTCCCCTTCTCTAATATGATATTCTAATTGGGTCATCTTGAATCTTTTTCATTTATTGATTATATCTATTCACTTATCTGTGTGTAGGTTTTAATGGGTGTGATTGATTTCTACAACTCAGCTGCTTTGTGCTGGGTAAAGTCCAACACCAATCTGAAGCAGCAACTGGGATTGCCTCCAAAACCCATTTGTTCATTTGAGGGGAATCAGAGGAAGTTTGTGGCAATGGCTTCTACCATTCCCGTGGAGCAAGTCAACAATGGTCCTCTGCAGGTGACAGGTGACTCCTTCATCAGAGAGCATCTAAGGAAGTTGTCTCCTTATCAGCCCATTTTGCCCTTTGAGGTTTGTTTCTTCAAAAGTTAACTCCTTTTGATTTTGTTGGTTCTTCGTGACTATTCCAACAATGTATAGTTTTCCTTATTTTTTCTGGGCAATATTTGAACTTTCTTGTCAAGAATTTGGTCTTACATTTGTTTCATATATACTGTTTGCCTAGCTCTTGTAACGTACTTGTGTAGTTGTTACTTTATAATTGAAGATAAATGTTTATTAGTTCTTGTACCTTGTGGCATTATTGATTCTTGGTCTAAAATAGTGTTTCTATTATGTGAGATTGGTTGCTTGCTTGCAAACGCTCTGATCTTAAATTGCAAGTTTTTTAACTTTAATTTTGTATCTGCTTGTTGTTAAGAGATGGGCATTTGGTATTTGACACTAATTTTTATAATACTTGCCATGGGCCCCTGGCCACAGCACTTGTCTGTGGTTACTTTTGGTGGTGAAAATGTTCCACTACTATGTACGTTAGTTACAAAAGAGGCTTTCTGTTGTAGGTTTTATCCGCACGTCTTGGACGTAAGCCTGAGGATATTGTCAAGTTAGATGCTAATGAAAATCCTTATGGTCCCCCTCCAGAGGTGAGATTTTATTATATATTTTAATTTCTGCAATTTCCATACTATTGTGTAAAAGTGGCAAATGATTATATGGTAATATAATGTTTAACAATGTCATGCCGATTGGTTGTAATATAATCTCAGTTTTTAAGTTTTAAATATTTTTCTAAAAGCTATGCTCAAGTGTATGCAAGCAAATTACTGAACCTTACACACTTTATTACGCTTGAGTTGACTATCAGAGGTTTGACAGGTCATGGAAGCCCTAGGATCCATAAAATTCCCATATGTCTATCCTGATCCAGAGAGTCGCAGATTGCGTGCTGCCCTTGCCCAAGATTCTGGACTTGAAGCTGAATATATTCTTGCGGGATGTGGTGCAGATGAGCTTATTGACTTGATAATGCGGTTAAAACCAATACCTTTTCTATTTTACATAAGCCTCAGATTCATTTTCTCTGTATGCTAGTTTTCATAATAGCTATGACAATCACCATGATACATGCTTCTTTATGTATACTACAGCTGTGTGCTTGATCCTGGGGACAAGATTGTGGACTGTCCTCCGACCTTCACAATGTATGAATTTGACGCTGCAGTAAATGGAGCACTTGTTATTAAAGGTAAGAATAACATTACCAAAAGACAGCTATCAAAATGTATTTAAAAAAAGATCATTTAATACATGTAGAATGAGAAACTGATATCTGTAAAACTGATTGAACCTTAGACAGTAAAGGGGTTCCTCAGGAAATCAATCATAGATCTTTAGCTTTTCAGTCTTGTCAGATAACATTGTTCCTATCATGATGTGAATCCTTTTGTACTTGTCCAATGTAAATAAAAGGAGGTAAACGAATTAACTTATTACCGTATGGTGGGTAATATGCCATGATCATAGTTACATTGTTGTTTTGTTAGACCTGTCTACTAAAATGATCTTTGGTTTTATGGTTGATTCATCCCTTTTATTTTTTTTATTATTCCTTGTCTTCCCAGCAGTCTATGATTTTCTTACTGTGTTTAACATTTTCTTATTATGCCATGTCAGATGTGCATAACCATCTGCATTATTTAAACTGCAGTTCCAAGGAAGCCAGACTTCAGCTTGAATGTTGAACAGATCGCAGAAGTTGTTAAACAAGAGAAGCCCAAATGCATATTTTTGACATCTCCAAATAATCCAGATGGGAGGTAACTGTCAATTATCCTTTCTTACACCGAAGTGAATAGTTAGAAAATTAGGTGCCTAGAGTTGTATGGTAGTAGTGTTTTCCTTTTCAATTAATTTGTTCTTTCCTGTTATTATAGTATAATAGGCACTTGTAGTGTATTTTGTGGGTACCCCTTGTACGTCTGGATATATAATGTACTTATTTTTTGGCTGACCAAACACAAAATAGTGTGCAATATTATAGTGTCCTATTAGAAGTTGTACCACAATGAAGGCAGTATATTTCTTTTTCATCAACAATCTGAAGTCAGGTCAGGATATAGTAAGACTGGAGATGATTGTTATCATTAATATGCTTGAAATTTGAGTTTCCTTTGTCTGCTTACGGTATTGTATACATGGACCTAAATCTAACAATTTCATGACAGTGTAATTGACGATGATGTTCTCTTAAAAATACTTGACCTTCCCATATTGGTGATACTGGATGAAGCATACATTGAGTTTTCAGCAATTGAATCGAAGATGAGTTGGGTGAAGAAACATGAGAATTTGATTGTTCTTCGGACTTTTAGCAAAAGAGCTGGTATTTTACTACTTTTTTTCTTTCCCTATTTTACACGAGTAAACTTGAATATGAATTGATATATCATGCCCTTATCATAATGTTTTTTTAATTGTAAAACCTGTTCCCTTTTGTGATCTGATCAAAACTCTAATAAATATAAAACTATTTTTTTCAGGCATCTTGTCTGCATGCTAATACATGCATTTTTTACTTGAAATTTTGAGATTATTATATTTTTCTTTATTTTATGGTATGCAGTATAATCTCTGCGGTTTATTTTGTTATGGAGAATTATGACAAGAGTTAGAGCCTTGTGGATTTAGGTTAAATTTGACTTAACCTAAATATGTATATGTGAAAGTGAAAGTTTTATTTGCTAAGATTACTATAGAAGAGATGGTGGGGGACAGGGTCAATGACTCATAATAGCAATTTCCCTTAAATCTGACACCCATCGTGACTGTGATTGCAATTTTCATGGAAGCTGCATTGTGAAGCCGTTGTGTGGTAGTGGATCAGCATGGGTCCAGACTGCTATAGTGTGATATACCACCAGTAGTCGCTATTCAACCACTGAATTTTAAGTTGAATACTTGTTTTTGGTAGTGTATAGTAGTAAATTGACTTGACACAAATATTTTGACAAAGCAAGCACGGCGTAGCAACAAATAAGGGGTGTTTGATGATGATTATTGAAATTAGGAGTTTTTAGGTAGAGGAAGAAAGAGATATAAATGAAACACAATTGATATTGTGTTGATTTATTCATAATCCTAATATAATTAGGAAAAATATTCGAAGTCCTACATCGACTAGAGATATAGTTAAATTATAGTATATAAATAGGTGCAAATTAGTCTTGCAAAATTGAGTTAGGCTTAAAAACCACTTTTTTTGGATGGTAGCAGAGTCTATCCGGATAAGGTTTGTGGGTCATGGGGCTAGGGTGATTCCTCTGCAATCCCACACTGCATGATTTGAACCAAAGAGGGCAAATTTGAGTATGAAGTCAACAAGGAGAGAGAATAAAAGATACCAAACTGTGGCAAAAAAACATGAGAAAGTGGTCCCAAGCCAGAAATTGACAAACCATGTTCAGATTTGGGACAGGATGGCTTCACAAATCTGGCAATGGTGAGATCAGCTGAAGCATGGCCAAGATATACACCTGCACGTGACAAATAGTAACAGCTGGGTCATGTTTATGTGTGAACTCTGCTTCGGCTGGGCCTGATAGGACCAGTCTAGATTTGGCAGGGGATGATTGGAAGAAGATGTTGAAAAAAGTCACAGATGGCAAAATAGAGGTTTGAACTTGTCAGAATGATGAGATGGTAGTTGGGGACGGGTAACAGTGTTCAAAAACTATTTGAAGCCACTGGATTGAAACTCAGCTGGAAATTATCTTAAAACATGTCAAAGATCTTGAATTAAAAAAGGTTGGATAGAAGCTCTTTATGACACTGGTTGGAGTGAACAAGAGCCAAAAGAGTTATGCTTAGTCTATGTTGGATACAGGATTGGAATGGGAAGCAGAATGTTTATGTTGGACCTGAATGACTTTCCGTTAGTAAATGTTTTGTAGACCTCAATTCTTAGGACCAAAGCTGAATAGCCAACAACACCATTCTACAAATCAAATTTTCTTTGTACATTCTCAGTTTATGCATTTGATACTGATTTTTCATATGTTTGACGAATTATTATGTACAAAATCCTGTTACTGATAGTTTGTTACTTTTTAACTTAGGGTCCTTGTCCTAATGATGCAAACCTTTCAAATTCTGAATTTTCAAATTGTCTCAGGTTTAGCAGGACTTCGAGTAGGATACGGAGCTTTTCCTTTGAGTATAATTGAGTTTCTTTGGAGAGCAAAGCAGCCATATAATGTATCTGTTGCTGCTGAAATTTCTGCATGTGCAGCGTTGCAAAATCCTACCTATCTAGAGGTTTTTCTTTTGTACCTTTGCATATAACACATGAATGTTATGTTAATTGGTTATCCACTAGTTCATTTGGGTTATTGAAAGTTGTTATAGGAGTTTAATAGTCCTTAACTAACACAATTGTGTCCAGCACTGTCACATGTATAAGCGTACTGGGTGCATGTTTTACTCGGTTATTACCTTTTATTATTGTCAAGACAAGTGAAAGCTAATGTGTCAGTCTTAACTTACAGAATGTAAAAAATGCTTTGCTGAAAGAAAGAGGGAGGCTTTTTGACCTTTTGAAGGAAGTTCCATTCCTTCGCCCATTTCCAAGCCATTCTAATTTCATTCTTTGTGAGGTTACTTCTGGAAAGGACGCTAAGAAGCTAAAGGTAATCTTCCTTTCCATATCTCTGTACACACACAAACTTTTTCTTTATTTATGTTTTCTTATAGATGTTTGGTGCAAATTTTGGTACTTCATTTCAGTTTGGTATTTGATTTGACAGACATCTCTCCTGTCCCCCACCTTAGGATAATAAAAATCGTGGACAATATGTTGTGAAGAATAGTTATTTTACTAATGCTTTTTGCTACCTGAGGTTTTCTAATGATTGATGAAATAACCCTACTTTCACAGTGTAATTAGCATGCTTTTTATTGTGTTTATTCATTCTATCATGAGAAGTGGTGATCCAAACAATTTTAGAAATATGCTGGATCGGTGCATCAGATCATACCAAGAATTAATCATCCTTAAAAATCTACATTTATTTTATCAGAAGAATCAGAAATCTGATTGTGATCAAAAGCTAGTTGAAAACAACTTCTCGTAAAATCAGCTATTTTTTTAAGAATGTTTTTCTGATTGTAAACAAACATGAATAACCACTAAATTATTTTATACTAGAATCACTGTTTTTTTAATCTTAAACAAACTGATTGTCTGTTTGGACCCTTTTTTGCATGACCACTTTTAGAAAAGGAAAGTTAGAAGAAAAACAAAATGTCTTAATAAACTAAAATTAAGTTAGCTTCAAATAATTTTAATCTTTCTAATTATTCTTTTCTAGAAGTGTTCATAGAGAATCTTGTCTAAACAACTAGAGACTAGGATAGGTTGTGAGACTCAAGTTATTTCACAAGATCCACATGAATTTCATCCAATATTGAAGAATGTGCAATGCATTTGTTGTTTGCATGTCATATTGAGAAATGTAGAACCTTTTGTTTCAACTTTTTCCACACATCTATTACAAATTTGTTCCCAACCGTGAGACATTATCTTTATGTTCATAGGAGGACCTCTCACAAATGGGTGTGATGATTCGTCACTACGACAAGAAAGAGCTGAAAGGGTACGTTCGTGTAAGTGTTGGTAAGCCTGAACAAACAGATATTCTTATGAAGTGTCTCAAGGAACTGTCGTAGGAGCAAAATTTTAATGTAATAAACACTGTAACAAGTAATCCAGAAATGTAAGTGCTGAACTCCCCTTAGCTAATATATATAGAGCCTTCAAAATTAGAAGAAAATGTTAATTTTGGAAGGGAAGTGAACTCATGTTGATATGTTATTTGCTTAAATGGACCATAATAAAGATTGTGTTTTGCAATTTGTTGAAGTTGCATAATTTGTATGTTTGTATTCTATTTCTTCTATTTTATTCACTGTTAACTATGGCTGATTATTTCTTCAAACAACAAATCTCTTTCTCCACCCTTTTAAACTGAAAAAAAAAAAATCCCAAAATCACTCTTATATGGACATTTCAATAATATTATTATTATTAATGTTATTAACAATCTGTTTTCGGAGTAAAGGCAATTGCTTCCTGCATCCAACAAAAAAATTTTAAAATCCCATTTTGCCCTTTTCACACATTTGCTTACGGATGCCAATATCTAGAAGTGATTTTTATACGTTCCGGATTTCAAAAATTTGGATGGTCATTTTCATATTTCATTTAAGCTTGTCATATCTAGAAGTGAGTTATAAGTTCTGGATTTTCATATTCGGAATGGTGTGTTGTAAATAGTGCTTAGGATTGAGATTCAGAACTCATATGTTTGCTTACGAATCTTGACATCAGAAGGTTATTTATGTTGTTCAGATAAGCTTTTGGATGGTAAAATTTGGAAGTGACATATTAGTTTCGGATTTGTATATCTAGAACTTTATAATTTGACTTACGGATATGAATATCTGGAAGACAACTTTTAAATAATTAAGGACAAAATGGACATTTTGCATCCGTGTGTTGGGTACAAATCTGAATTGATATGGTGGAGGGAGAATCAACGAGTAAATTGAACAAAATTCAATAATTCAAGTATAATGAGTAACATAAAACTTATAACAATTATACCATTGCATAATGTATTTATACATAATATAATACATTTATGGTCATTTTAAAATAGAATAATATGTATTTAGTTCCAAGGTGATTATTTAGGAATATAAACAATATGCATTGAATTTCATAGGGGTTATTTTGAAATATTAAAGTAGCTTTGAATGATCATTCGAGAATTTAAACAATAAGCATTCAGTTGGTAAAAGTATATATTTTTGGAATGACATTCTGAATTTTTTTTAAAAAAGAATTTTGAAATAATGAGAAAATATTGAAATGAGAAATTTGAAATACGAAAAATTACATTTAAAAATACAAACTATATATTTAAAAAATGAAAGCTTCTGAATATAAAAATGTTTCAAAATATTAAAAATAGATTTCAAAAACACTATTTTGGAATATAAATAATATATCCAATTTCAGAGTTATTTAAAAATGGTTGTTTCAAAATCACAGTTTTAGGATATGAAAAATGCATTTAGAAGGACTATTAATGTTCTAAACATAGGGTGGATTAATGAATTTGTTCATTCATATGAACTTTATATTATTTCAGAACTCAATTTTCAAAATATGTACAAGATGCATTCTGCATTTGGCAATCCAAATCATCAATTAAAAAAAAAAGGAGTTTTAGGAGAGGGTAATGTAAGAGATTCATATTTTATTTGTTGTGTACCACGAAACTTATGGGGTGTTGCAACTTTTAATATGAAATATTCATACAGGCAATTAAATGGCAAAACATCTTCGTGATACCATTGAGATGAAAGGTTTTGTTATCATATCAGTTACATCTAAAAGGAGGTTTTTTTTCGTCGCACCTCTGTAAGTTTTAAAATAACTATTTTATCCTTTTATAAAAATGATTTTTGTGAAACACAATTTCTAAAACAAGCTTAGTGGAACATATGTGATACCTTTCAGAATAATCTTTTCAAAATAAGTTTTTCAGAATGAGTTTTCTGAAACACATAAAATGTAGGAACTATGGAACGAAAGAGAAGACAAAAGGTTGTAGAAACCGAAGGTAATTGCACGAAATTGCAAAACTGCTTGATCTTATTCATTTTGATTTACTTCAATAATATATATAATAAAATTATAATTACTTGAAGCTATAAAATAGGAATACTAACAACCCTATAAATTGACCATTAACGTAATAATAACGGTATAATAGTTTAAGGGTAATAAAATCAGAATTAATAATAATAAAATCAGAATTAATAACCAACATCTCCCCTTAATTCTGATTTGGAACAACCTTCCTGCCCAACAGATCTTTTAACTTGATGAAAGGATTGATCTTCAATGACTTAGTGAAAATATCTGCAATCTGATCTTCTGATCTGCAGTATTCCAATTTGATAATGTTCTTCCCAACTTGGTCTCGCAATAAGTGATATCGAATATCAATGTGTTTACTTCTTTGATGAAAAACCATATTCTTTGCAAGATTAAATGCAGAGACATTGTGAACATAAATCTTAATTGAAACATTTATATTAAAACCAATTTGAGTCATGATATTGTTTTTCTCAATCGCCATCAATTCTTCATTCATAGCCTCTTGCCATTTAGGGTGTTGAATGACATCTGCAAGTCTCACATGTTCTAATTCTGTAAGAAAAGCAAAGTGAACCAAATCTTCATTGTCATCAAGATTTACTTCACAATCTTGAAGGTGTACAGGTTGTCATTGCTGCCTTCTTGGTCGCTCCATCGTAGTTGCAATTGGAGCTGCACCTTCAGGTTGAATTACAACTTTAGGTTGAACTACAACTTCAGGTTGAACTGTAGGTGCTTCAAGAGTGACTCCATCTTCCACATCATCGTTCAAGACGTAAATATATCGTTTTTTCGAATCCATTTCAGTTGCTGCATTCCATTGCCATTCCTCATCTTCGGCAAATGTAACATCACGACCGATAATAACCTTCTTTGTCATTGGATTGTACAGTTTGTATCCTCCATGCTTATATCCAATGAAAATGGTCTTCAATGCCTTATCATCCAACTTTGATCTTGTTGCCTTGGGGACATGAGCATAGTAATTGACCCAAATACCTTCAAGTGCTGCACATTGGGTTTGAATCCACTTCATGCCTCAATCGGAGTTGTGTTAGGAACACTCCGAGTGGGTGATCTGTTTATCAAATATACCGCACATGT
>Ga0123342_1002442_pt1 | contig 30884 bp, 21 predicted proteins | sample Turbeawhitnodule_FD_89960 | JGI IMG/M metagenome (GOLD analysis project Ga0123342, IMG submission 89960) | Root nodule microbial communities of legume samples collected from Mexico - Turtle bean Mexico white nodule | ecosystem: Host-associated > Plants > Roots > Nodule | place: Mexico: Nepantla... | reverse complement strand
CCATTTATAAATGGAACACAAATCATAACCAAAACTTAGACACATGTTTGTTAGATATAAAAGAACCCTAAATCTTAATTCCTAAACTTATAAACATAATATTTCAAATCAAATAAAAAAATAATATATAATTCTTTATAATGTTCACACAAATAAATCTAATAACTATAAAAAATAAAACACACACTTAAATAAAAAACAAATTAGAAAAATCAACCAAACACATACTCTTAAGTTAGTATATATAAAATAACTACTATTATAATTAATATACAACAATATAATGTAAAGCCTAACAAATTAAATAATAATCTAATAACAATCATTAACAAACACTAATACTTTAGGTTATAATCAATATTCATTAAATAATGTGTCTCTGAATAATGTCTCTCGTACCCACTAGAACATCTCTACGAAACAAACGAACTAAATATTTCTATTAGACAATATATTAGTTGAGAAAGATAGAGGATAAAACTCAACAAATCAATAAAATAAATCTTCTACAATAATAACGTAGGAGGTTTTGTTTATCCTTAATTTGATAAAAGGAAATAATCTTAATTCTTACCTACCGCGGTGTTTTTTTGTGTGGCCTCTTCCTCGAAGGTACCCAGATGTGTGCCAGCTTTCAAAGCCACCAATAACACAAGTTAAATATTTTTCAGCAGTAAACCACGTGGAAGGAAACTACACAAGCAAAAACACTTTAAGATGATTATTAATTAATTTTATTTATTTAAATACATATATATTATAAATATAATTTTATATATATACATTTATAAATATATTGCATATATAGTTTTTAAATAACATAAAAAATGACAAACTTTTATCTTTCAAAACAACTCTCACATAAACAGATATGAGATAAAATTAAGAAATAATTATCTTAATGATCACTTATAGATAATTTTAAATAATTTAAAAATATATATGCATGTCCTCGGGCAATAGAAATTTACTTATACTTTAAATAAATATATTATATATTATATATTACAATAAAATAATATAATAAAAATTATTTAAGTCATTAATGAGCTGGATTGACTCATTTTAACACTCGATGTTTGACCGAAAGAAGAGAATTTGACGAAGAAGGGAAAAGTTTGAAATTTGAATTAAATCCAAAATTGTTTCAAATTTGTATTAAAAAATATTTTTGTTTTTGTTCTTTTTACTTCTAACAAAACATAAAAAAAATTGATCTCTATATTTCCATTCTTATCATAATCACTTCGAAATATGGTACACTGTTGATATTCATTTAAAAAAAATTGATTTTGTTTAACATATATATTGTTTTATGTACACAAATTTGAATATAATCTTCATTCATATACCTATATTTCATTACATTTACTATTTAGTATATAATATTTTGTTAATTTGATATTTAGTGTGTAATATATTATTTAAAGTATTCATAATTTCTTTGTTATAACATTATCCAAAAATTTATGAAAAAAACTAATGTATACAATTTTCAAATTGTAACAAATTTATGAAGACAATTATGCAATTCATGAATTGAATTAACTAAAATTAAATCTTTAAAAGCTTTGACATAGTAAATAAATCGTGTTGCATGGGTAACGTAAAGTATTTTTTAAGAACAAATATATGGATTTTAAAATGTTGTGCGTGGTCCAGTTCCAAAATCCCTTCCATTGACTGACTCAGTATTAACACATGAAATGAATTTTTTTCTTATAGGTTGGAGGAAGACCACGCGACAAGGGAAGCGCGTGGAGAGGCAGAATAAAAAAGGAAAAATAATAAAGAAAGGGAGACCCTGTGTTCCTCACAACGCCTTATTTAACTACCACTATCCACTCGCTAAATCCAACGTTGTAATGCGTGCTTCTTAGCTCCCTCTTCACTTACACTCCGACATCGTTTTACTCGAACGACCAAACTCTGTTCAGAAACAAACCCTTCTCTTTCTCTCTCTCTGTGATTCCAAGAACATCCCAAGAACTCGATTGATTCTGCCATTCCTGTTTGCGTTTTCGTGTTTTTTGTCTCAATGGAAGTTCAAACTCACACCCACGCTCACTCCACCTTCGATGTCAACCCCAACCCCAACGCATCATTCCCTTACGACATTCATCATCCTCAATTTCGGAGCTCCGAATACCCGACCCCAACATTCCCGCTCTCCCCTCATGACCCGCCACAACCTTCACCCACCCACGAGTCATCGGAGACTCACGCGCCGGGACGCGCCTGCCCTCAGACTACGGCTGCCCTCCAGGTGCAGAAGGTCTACCGGAGTTACCGCACACGGCGGAGGTTGGCTGATTCCGCCGTCGTCGCCGAGGAGCTCTGGTGCGTCTTCTCTGCATGCAAACTCTCTCTCTCTCTCTCTCTCTCTCTCTGTCTACCTAATTTATATATTTTTTAATTAGAACGATTTTTTTTTTCTTTAAATTTTCACGGAGTATGAGTTCATTTTGATAAAGTGGGGTTTGAAAATTTGAAGGTGGCAATTGATGGATTTCGCGAGGCTAAACCACAGTACCATTTCGTTTTTCAATTTGCCTGAGACTGCTGCATCACGGTGGAATAGGGTCAAACTTAACGCTTCCAAGGTCTCTCTCTATTTTTTTTGTTTGTATGCGTGTATAGACTTATATGTGTAATACGGATAGTATTCGGGTACTTGTACGTTTTGTTGGAAGCTATTTTGCCTTTTGTTCCGTTTGATACTAAGATTATGTTTGATTCTGAAGTCAACTGTTTTTTGTAGGTGGGAAAGGGTTTGTCCTTGGACGCCAAAGCACTAAAATTGGCTTTTCAACATTGGATTGAAGCTGTGAGCATACATTTCCTAACACCCTACGTTGACATTATTTAATTTATTTATAATTTGTTATATATGAGACCAAGTCATCCTTATCTCTGTTGTAGCTGTTTGGTTCCACGTCTTGGTTTTTAACGTTTAATGAGAAGCTAGTAGTAATAAATAGTAGCTTTCATGTTTCAAATGTGATTTATTACTTCTCCATATTCCAAACAAATAATTTAGTTGGTGTTATGGCTTGAACTGTAGATTGATCCACGCCACCGCTATGGGCATAACTTGCATTATTACTATGAAGAATGGTGCAAAACGGATTCTGGCCAGCCATTCTTTTATTGGTGAGACTAGTTTTCTACAAAGAAAGCATTTATTGATTCATTCATTGGCCTTGGTCGTTTCTGATTGATGAAATGCTGTTGATATTGAATGGTTCCATTGTGAATACAGGGGAATATGTTTTTGCTGTATACTTAAGCATCTAAATCCCAACGGTCTTTCATTGTCTTCCACACTTTCAATGAAAAAAGGGGATTGTTTAGGGGTCCAATTTCATTAGTTAGATGAAATGAGGAATTTTGATTTTGTTTCCTATTTCTTGTTTTGACTAAGTGAAACTTGTCATGTGGAGTGAAATGTTAAGTGGAACGATGAAGAGGTTAAAGTTGTGGTTTTTCACTGAAGTATTTTGATTTGTCTCATTCTGCAGGTTGGATTTGGGAAATGGAAAAAATCTTGATCTTGAACAGTGCCCGAGATCCAAGCTCCGAAAACAATGCATCAAGTATCTAGGACCTGTATGTATACATACTTGTTTCTATTGTTAATTGTAGTTGTCGTTTACTTCATCGACAATTTGACTTGTAATTTGTACTGCATTATTCCAAAAGTTGTTGTCTTTTCCTGCTTTTCGACTAGTTGATCCTTCTCAATAATTTTCTGTATTAGCAAGAGAGAGAACACTATGAATACATTGTCTGCGAGGGGAAAATTATCCACAGCCAATCTGGAGATTTTCTGCACACAAAAGAAGATTCTAAGGATGCCAAGTGGATATTCATAATGAGCACCTCTAAGAAACTTTATGCTGGCAAGGTAACAACAATGCAAGCTCAGTAATTGTTTCTAATTTTCTATTTCTCCTTTTTATACAGGCACTCTGCCATTTCTTTTCAGCCATATTGATACTTTTTAATTACCTCTCAGAAAAAGAAGGGATTATTCCACCATTCTTCTTTTCTGGCTGGTGGAGCTACCTTGGCTGCTGGAAGGCTGGAGGCTGAGCATGGTGTTCTTAAGGTATACTTAATTTCGTAGGTTGCATGATTAATTTGTCTTTTTTTCTTTTGGTGCAAATTTGGCTTTGCACATAGAATCTCATTGATAGACTCATTTACTAATTGCAATTTATGTGCATTGAAAAATGACAAATGACTGATTCTCAATGCTTTTGCCTTTTTAGTCCATCTCTGCATATAGTGGACACTATCGGCCAACAGATGAGGCGCTCAACTCCTTCTTATCATTTCTCAAGGAAAATGGTGTCAAGATTGATGAAGTTGAGGTAATTGATTTATATTCTTGTGAACTTAGGTGTTTGTTTTCACCAAAAGCTGTTGCTTCAAGTAGAAATTGATCAGTTACAGCCAGAACATTTTGACGATTGTTAGTTGGAACACATGTATGATCACTGGCATTTTTCATTGAACAATTATGATGCATTGTTTGTTTCAGATTCGCAATCCAAAAGATGACAGCGATACTTACGAGGATGGAAAGGTTAGTGAAATAGACACAGCATCTGCAGATTCTAGCCATGGTAAAATACCAGAGCCTGGAATTTTTGAGGAAGCTGAGTACACCTCATCTACAAGCAATGTAAACCTTCAACCTGTGTCTGCTGGTAGTTATAAAAGGACTCTCTCTGGTGGTCTTCAGAGTCCAAGAGCTGAGGTACCCAAGGAAGCAATATTGCAAAGAATCAATTCCAAGAAGGCAAAATCCTACCAATTGGGGCATCAACTTTCACGTAGATGGTCAACTGGGGCTGGACCTAGAATTGGTTGTGTTGCAGACTACCCTGTAGAGCTTAGACTGCAGGCCCTAGAGATGGTTAACCTTTCTCCAAGATTTCCTCCTTCACCTTCCTCATACAGGTTACCGGGTGGTCTTGTGGCACCAACGGCATGTTCAACCCCCAATGGCACTAGAACTGAAACTGATGACAATTCAACTCCTAAATGATATCATATTAGGATTATGTCTGCCAAGGTTATAGGTACCTTAGTTAATGTATTGTTCTTTATGTTATGTCTACTTTGAAGGACTTAATTAATGTTATGTTTTATAAAATTCAGTAGTTTTTATTAGCTCACGTCTTGGTTCTCTCCACTAACCTGAGGATAAAGGCCATCATCAATTGTTGAATCTGTGCCTCGTTAGCAAACTAGACATTAGTGGGGTAATGGTTGAGGGGTTTCCTACATGTACTACAATTGTGCATTGTGCCTTGAAGATAAAGGTGTACTTGTGAGTCCGAACAAAAGAGACAAAGAATGGTTCTTCTTTTTTGTGCTCCTGGTATATCCATGCTTATAAAACCATTAATAAATTTAATGTGTAAATAAAAAGTCTTATAAAGTGAAAATAAAATAAACTCTAAAGAATAACAAGATCATTTTATCTTCAAGGAATCTGGAAATAACAAGATCCTTTATCTTCAAGTTATTATGATTAACAAAGGTTCGACATATGGTTTGTTTGGTTTTGAAGAAATAAAGGGGGAAAGAAAATAATAATGACACTAATCATAACATTTTGGAGAAAACTAACATAACATACAAGTTGTTGTATAAAAATATTCAGTTTCATTTTAATAACAAGTGATGCATTTAAGGAAATTTCAATTATCAAAGTAAAATTTTAAATTTAATTAGAAAATAGCATCAACTGCAGTCATAGTATTGCAATTATTATTTGTATATATTTATTTGTACTTATCGTTCTTTCTCTCTTTCCTTCTAGTTTAGTCTCCTTTCAATCAACCCCTTTTAACTTCTACTTTATTTTTCATTTTTATTCGTCTCTTTTAATTGTCATCCACCTTATTTTTCTGTTTTATACCAAACATAATATAAGATTTTGACAAAAATCATTTTAAAAGAATTGGATTTAAAAACTTGACTTTTATTTTAGAATGGTATTTTAAAAATGAGTTAAGAAAAATTAATTGCATGATGCACTACAAGTACTTTATGATAGGAGGCTACCTATCAATAATAAGTGAAAAATATATCAAAGTTAACGTTTACCTTTTCTCTATAGCTTTAATAGATATGCATCTTAATTTTAAGGAGAGATAAATTCCTTAATTACTAGTCAATTGGAATAGAAAATAAAATAAATATTATTAATTTTTTTATTAAAATAGAGTAATTTCACAGGTTAACTATTAAAATAGATAAAATTTTAAAAAACTATTAAAATATGTAAGTTGTGTCAATTTGACATGATTTCATTATAAAGAAGTTATGTCAATGTGACATAGTTTTGGTGTAACTAGTTTTCAACTGAAGTTATATCTTCTTAGCACGATTTCAGTTTTAGTTGAAATCTGATTACACTAAAATTAGAATAAAGTGACATAACTTACTCATTAATAATTTTTAAAATTTTTATTTATCTTGATAATTAACATATAAAATTATTCCCATTTTGCTAAAAAAAAAAACTTCTGACAATAGGAACGACTAGGAAAGGTTGGTGTGGAAAATTAAGAAGTGTACACATTGAAAAGGGTTGGTACAGAAGAAATTAAAGAGGACCCATATATTGAATAAAATCTGTACATCAATTCCTCAACCACTAAATGTCCATTGTAAATTCATTTCTTCAAGTAATAACTCTTCTCGTACTTTCTGCTGAAATTTTTCCTGCTGTGTTCAGTTAGGATCTGATATGCAAAAACCTCAATTGTAATTGTTTAATGTGTGCCTATTTCATTCAAAACAGCAGCAGACCGAATTTCGGTCTCGACATTTATTTTAAACAGAAAATATATTTTTTCAAATAATATATAATAAATTTGGTTAAAATTATCATAATATTAGAAAATTTATTTATATTTTCTAAAAATTGAAAATAAGAACAATAGAGTTTTAGGTATTTTGACTGTTTTAACAAACAAAAAATAATTTTTGTTGATATAAATATAGAAAACAAATTTTGGTTTAAATTATTTTAATTATTAGAACTTTATTTATATTTTTAAATATAAGAACTAAATGTGCAAAAGTTAATGATTAATTATTTTGTTTGAAGTTAAAAAAATATTAGAAAACGTTAAAGTAAAGTTTAATAGACCTCATTTGATTTTGATAGGGTATTTTACAACAAAGTATAAAATATATTTTTAAACATTAAATCTCAATAGACGTGACTGTTTTTGAATGATAAACGGGGGTGCATCATCTTATTGAGAAAGATATAACATTTTGTTTATAGATTTTAATTTAGTAACTTAACATTTCGAAAAACAATAGATACATAGTACGAAACATCTCATGGGATATTTCTAATTTACAAATGTTTATTATATGTGGTAGAAAATGTCAATACCAAAATCTATCAATATATAGATATTTTAAAGAACACACTAAAGTTGTTTCCTACCAATAACTTTCCTTAAAACAAAAAAATGTTAGCTCCTCAAACACAATCATCCTTCTGTTTTATGAATTTAATGTATCTCTATAATTCAACATGAACATACACAAACTTGAAAAAGAAGACATTTTTTTAAAGATTTCAACAACTAGAAATGATTTGGAACGATTATTTCTTCTTATAATATATATATAAAAGATCTTGTGAAGAAGAAATGTTGAAGATGATAACTACAAACACTCTTAAAACTCTGGTAATCTTTTAAAGCAATCCTTGTACCCTAGTTGTAAGACAAGAGCACTATTTTTCTTTTCTTTACTTGGCTAAAAGAATATTATAGATTTTGTGTTCATCTTAAGATGGTACCATCTTTTAATTAACAAATCCGTGATTGTTTAAATCACACTCTTTGTACAAATATTTTTTTTTAGCTCGGAGTGATTGTCTTTCGAAATTTTATAAGAAGTGATTGTATTCCAAAATAGACACACACATTTGCATCATCTAATGTTTTTTTTTCACTTAATTTTTCATATTTCTTGTTTGTTCTTAATAAAAATAATAGAAAGCTCAATAGATACGTAACCTTAACATCTCATATGTTGAGCAACTTTCTGCGGTAGGGAATACTACATTCCCGGAAGTTAAGTAAAATGTAGATATACAAAATAATAGAAGGACCTTCTTAGGACAATGATCATCTTTAGTAACACTACCGGTTAGTTCTTAACGTGAAGAGGTGTGTTAAAGATAAGATGTATTGAAAATTTATTTTAATAAACTGATTTTGTAAGGTTAACTTAAGCTTAATTTTATTAATATCTTAAAAAAAAACTATAATACTTTAAAAAAATATTAGCAATGCATATGCAGTAGTGGCCATTACCATTGGATGAATGAATAATCCATACAATAAGGAAAACTACCATTCACTAGCTTCCACATAGATAAGCCAAAACTAAAACTTTTAAATCCTAAACTCAATTTCTAAGCTATTTAACATGCTGACGGCATGCTTAGGATCACAAGGTCCGTTTATAGACAACTATGGGGCTTCTTATATTGTGTTGACAGTCATTCCATTCTAGAGATGCTGATAGTAATTTTGAGTCCTTAGGCATTGGAGGACCCTTCAGCACAACCTTGAAGGACAACTCTTGGTTCACCCCACTAAATGTCAAAGTGTCTGGGATGACCTTAATGGAAAGACCCTTAGGTGATGTGACTTTGGCCTTGTAAGTTGAGTTTCCAAGTCCTACGTTGGTCACACTCCGATAAAAGATTGCAGAAATGCTACCATTGGGTGTGATCTGGGTGTGCATTGAAGGGTAGTTTATTCCATCAGTGCCTTGTGCAGGGTCAATGCCAGAGCAGTCGAAGCCTTTGGTGCCAATTATTATTCCAATGCTGCTGCTGTTGTAGCCTTCTTTGCACAGGAATGCAATGTAGGAATCGATGCTAATGTTGTAAAGTAAGCCAGGATCCAATGCTTTCACCGGGTTGATCTGCCCTGACCCAGATCCTAGCTCTGCAGTATTGTCGTTGATTCTCATTGGGGTGGCTGAACCATAGAGACCAGAATATGTTAGAAACTGAAGAAGAATCGCCTTGTTCATCAAGAATTTCATTGAACAATTATATAATAGCAACTCTTGTTTTCTTTTTATATTTTCTTACCGAAGTTTAGATTGAGACCTTGAGAGGCTAATACTAAGATCAGGACTAAGGACATGCAATCATGGTTTCAAATTGTAGTCACAGTTTCACTGCAACATGTGGTCTTTGATATTCTGAGAAATTAAGGTCATACACAACCTATATATGACTGCCATTTTGGTCACGCTAGCTTGAATACCTTGATTTTGCAACAGTTACATGCAACACTTCATGTGGGTGCAAATTGTTTATATGTTGTAAATAGGAGAAAGTTTACTCGTACCCTTGTCTCATAATTGATCAAAGGAAAACTAGAAAATATTCATTACACAGAATGTAGAACTATCATTTTATATTTTAATAACTGAAATATTTTATAAACTGTACCAAATGCTTCTTAACAAGTATCCAAAAAGTCGATTAGCAATAAGATAACAGAATTTTATAGAATGTTTTTCTATTGCAAGATTGAAGTTGAAAATAAGCATTCTAATCTATGGATGGTGAATTTGGGTTCTCACCTGTGGTCATGAGAGCAGATTTAATTGCAGCAGGACTCCAATGAGGATGAAAAGATTTGACATAAGCAGTAGCAGCAGCAGCATGTGGGCATGCCATAGATGTTCCAGACAATATATTGAAAACGTTTCTACGGGTGTCATCAGGATCGCCTGATAGTGTGGCTAATTTGGAATATCCAGCAAGAATGTCCACTCCAGGAGCAGTCAAATCAGGCTGCACATAGAAAACCCTGAAATTCAGAAACCACACACCAAGGCCAAGTCTTTCATGAGTATGCACTACTAATTAGTTGTGCCTATAGTCACTGCATTATTAAATTGCTCACAAGGCAAAGAGAACAAGATATAGATAAATAATCATGTCATGATTACCTTTAGGATATTAGTGGAGATGGATTGAGGTCCTCTAGATGAGAAAGAAGCAACAAATGGAGCAGGGCCTCTGGTGCTTTTAACCTTCTGTATAACAGCTTTAGCATCCCTGAAATTCAGTTACATGCAGGGTTTGTTTGAGATCAATTTGAACATGAGAGAAAGAAGTCAGACATAATAACCAGTCTGAACTTCGTACGCTAAGAAGAAGAAATTTGTTTATGTATCCAATCCACAAAAGATAAAGACATTTAATTTATAAGGTTAATATGTCATCAGAATCATTTGGAGTCAATTATAAGAAGAGTTTGTTTGTTGGACTTATAAGATCACCGTTATCGAATCGCTATCAGATCACTCGTAATATAGTTTCAGACGTTGGAGAAATGTATTGAAGATCTTCAATCAACTAGAAATAATAACATTTAATAATATATAAGTGGGTGCAAAACTGATCTTATAAAATTTGTTTCATAAGGTTGAGTCCACTTCTTAATAGTCTATATCATATAACACTATATTATCCCGACAAATAAACCTTAAATCTTAAATCAATACATAGAAGACATTGCATCAAGTTTTTCTTTTCATAAATTGAAAATACGATAAAGTATTTATCATGTGAGAAGAAGAGATGAAGGTAACCAACAAGATTTTTCATTGAGATTAGTCATTTCATTCCAACATAATAGTTATAAAAGAAATCCAAAAAAATTTCTTTGTGAGGGAGGGACATGGTAGACTAAAAAACTTACTTGGTGGAATTGATGTAGAGATCAATGGTTTTACCAGCAGTATTGGAATAAACATATACAGCAGGAATAATAGTGGTGGTGGAGTAGTCTAATTGGTATGAAAGACTTATGATGGTGCCTGCTCCATTTAGTTCTTTGATTATGTAGTCCTTGCTGCCTGGGCCAAGGCAATACACTATCTTCCCCATCACCTTCTCCTTGCTTAGACTCCCATAATCACATGCACTGCATACATCCAATATTATGCAGTACAATTCTCAAACTCATATCATACTTGTTAGAGAAATACACATGTTTTTGTTTAAAGGGTAGGTTCACTATGAACAAAATTGCTTCATATTTTACCTGGCATTGCCATAGCCGCCTTCTGTAACGTTGGAAGCAAGGGCTCCACTGATCAGAGGGTACATTTTTTTCTTAGGGGTGAAGGTATTAATGGACATACCCTGCAAAAAATGTTAATTTTTATTTCTCAGGGTTTAACATGTTTGCTTGTATATGCAAAAAAAATGGTTCAACCTTTCAATTTTTCTTGCTATAGAAGTTCTGAAAATAATTCACATAACCCTTTGTTCATGTCATCATATGCACCTAAATATACTGTCACATGTCACCATGTATCATTCATTATTGACGAGATATATTTAGATGTAAATCATTCTATCACGAATACGATATGAAGAGTATTTAAACATGAATAAGTTATGAAGATCAAAATATTAAAAAAAGTAGAGATATATTTTTATTTCTTAAACTTGATTTTAGTTCATGTTTAAAAATTATCTCATTTAGTCTTTATTCGAAAGGTTTGAAGAGTAACATTTTCTAAGTTGAGATAACAGAATCAATCAACATACTTGAAATATTCTCTACTTTAAAATTAAAAATTCTATCATGAATTTGTTTTTAAAAGATGTATCTTAATCTAACTTATGAAATTAAAAAAAAAATACTATTGTTCAAAAAGACAATTAATTATGTTTTCGTTTATATATGTTAACTTTTTCATTTAATCTTTAATTAATTTACATATTATTGCGATTTAAAAATAATAGGAGTAAAATAATTTTTCTATGAATATTTTATTAAAAGTAAAGAAAAACTATGTATCTTAATTTCTCTAAAATTAACTTAAGCACTTAAAGAAGTAGATGGAGTAATTATTATAATGATAAACAAATTTATTATATTCAAGAAAGATGTAAAAAAGGTGTATGTTCTTTATTATTTCAACAAAATGAGAAAAAAAGAGAGAGTAAGAGTTGAATTTGATAAAAGTTTTGTATTATGAAGTAGTAAAAATAGTAAGGTAGATCATTATAGAGTGAGGGAAATGCAATAATACACTAACCTTAAATTTGTGGCCATCGCCGAGGTCAACGACGGTGGTGAAGAGCCTGTCAGTGTTGGAAGCAGCAACCGTCAAAATCCAAGGAGCAACATTTTCGACGGTCATGGTGGCAGGGCCAGAGTTGCCGGCGGAGCAAGAGGTGACAATCCCTCTCTTCATAGCATGGAAGGCTCCAATGGCCACAGGGTCGCTGAAGAACTTTCTTGGAGTCCCTCCCAGAGACAAAGAAATCACGTTTACGCCGTCGGCTATGGCCTCGTCGAAAGCCGCCAGCAAGTCCATGTCGCTGCACCCGGAACTTCTCCAACACACCTTGTACATCGCTATACGGGCACGCGCCACCCCGCCACGAGCTGTGCCGCCGCCGATTCCTTCCAGACTGGCGCCCCTCACCGGCACTCCCGCCGCCGTAGATGATGTGTGGGTTCCGTGGCCGTCTTCGTCTGCCGGACTGAGGTTTGGCTCAGAGTTTTCGAGGTTGAAGAATTTTGCTCCGATTACCTTGCTGCATGCATGGAGCCATGCACTCAATTAGGTTGAAGATGCACACAACTATCAAAAATATATATTTTTATATTAACACCTATAATCCAATAAATATTAATATTTTAATTATTTATAAAAATTTATAACTTTTTTTTTAATTTATTTTATTATAAATATTAACATCTTGTGGATTTTATTGTGGATGTGAGGTGAAACATGTATCATTATCAAATCCACAATTATATATTCGTTTCTGTACTACTCCACTCTCATAATATGGTGTAAGAAAATAATATGTATAGAAACATTATTTTTTCTATTTCTTTTATTAAATTTTGAAAGTGGTAGTTAATTTTTAGTTTCTTAAAAGTATTTTTTTTCTAGTCAAAGTAAGGTGGGTTTTATTTGTTATAGATAAAGTTTATGAACCAAAATGTATGATAAAGGGTTGTGAAACATCTAAAATGTCTCTTTTATTTAATTAATTTATTACTGATAAAAAAAACTTTAAATTATTATATTAAGTTACAAACTTACATATCAATAACTTTTGCTTTGAAATATTTGTATTTGAGTGTGTTTTTTTTTTCAAAGAATAAAAAACTACTAAATAATTTTAATTAAGTAACTATTGTTGGTTACTGAAATATTGAAAATATTATAGTTAGTATACATTCTTATTCTTATTTTACGAGAGATAACAATTCAAAAATAATTTCTCGATATAAAAGTAACATAAAATTTCTTAGGTTTTTAAATTTTTTTTTGTGTTAGTTTCATCGGTAAAAGTGACAAAAAAAAAAGTGTGAATGGACAGAAGAATACTTGTTGCAACCAGTGAAATTGGCTCCAGTGACACATTTGCCCTTCCATCTGGGTGGGGGAGGTCCATATCCTGAATTGTTGAAACTGGGGCAATCAAGGGAAATTCCTGTTTATAATTTACATGTTAAAACATTTAGAGATATAAACATTAAATAGATGAAAAATGAGAAATTTTATCACTGTAATAAAATAAAAATATTTTCTTTTGTCTATTTATATACATACCTGTGTCAAACACACCAACAATCATATGTTTTTCCACACGAGAGTGTCTGTTATTTTTTAAGGGCAACCCTAGAAAATTCCATGATCTTGTCGTGTGTAATTTGTTATGTGTATTTGGAAACACAGATACCACATTTTCCTCCTCTGTATATGTAGAATTAAATATCAATGAATATACATGCATAGAGAGAAGTTATATATGTATTAAAGCAATTAGTTGAGTTAAATGCAGTTCTTTAGGCGCTTCTGCTGTATTGTTTATTAATTAAAATTAAAATTTGCACTTCACTATCAAATGTTGATTTTTAATGTAATATAGAAAACAACATTTAAAAATTATATGTAAGTTTTGTGCTTTTTTAAATATATACTACCCAGTAACTTCTCTGCTTCATGAGGCAAAAGTCTTGCAGCAAATCCATTGAAGCTCTTTCCATAGCTATGTATTTTGGATTTTCTGGCTAACTGCTGGCTTTTAAAAGGAAAAAAAGAAAAAAAGATGAAAAAATTATAATTATTTGTAATAAACCAAATAAAGTCCAATTTTATAGGATTATAATAATGAAATGCATTTCTACTTGAGAAATGAGATTATTACTCTCCAATGGCTGTAGCCAGCAAGTTGTGGTGATGATCTTCCGGAGCATATGCTGTTGCCACTGGCAGCTCTCCCATGTATACAATATAAGTCTGTTTTTAGTTTCAATTTTTTAATCACAAATTTTTGCGTCAATGTTATTGTTCATCAATTTAAATAAGATCTTCATAAAATTGAATACAAACAATAACAAAAGTGTAAGTTTTAGTCACAAGATAACTTACCTTTCTCTCATGTTGATTTGATCCTTGAACAGGTGAACAACAGAAGGAGAAGAGTAATATTGACAGAAAATTCTGTAACATCTTCATTGTAGTGCTCATTCCAACAATAGAACTAATATTTTGGTGTTAGTCACAAGTAGTTTATTTATTTATTTCAGTATTGAGCCGAGAAATAAGAGGATGTGTTTTGACTAAGTTGCAAAACGGCTTAGGAATAAGATTTAATACTCAGTATTTGGTGGCTTGGATTTTGGATCTGTGATATTTCATTAATTTGCTTTGCTTTGATTGCAATGAATCATGTTATTTGAACAGGTGGCATGGATTGAAATTGATTTTTGTAATACAGATTTTTAAAAATGTAACCTATAAAACCCATATAAAAATACAAAGATATACTTACAAAACCAATTTTTGTGTATATAGAAATCAAACTAAAAATTCCAACATTACAGGATTAAATTACGTTTAAATTACATCTCAAATTTATACTTAGACCTATTTGAAGACGGAAAACATTTTAAAATAAAAAATTCTCTGAAACAAATAATAATAAATAATCTCAAATTTAAAATTAAATTAACAAAATCAAAACCTTAAATTAAATAACAAATCCTAAATATTAAATAGTCCAAGTTACCTCAGGTGCTTTACACAAAAGCTGAGTCACTTTTACTATATTTTTTGTAGTGGGGTTAATCTAAATCTTAAGAAGATATTCACATCAAGGCAATTTACGACACCTAATTTAGGTGGATTTGATGCTGTCATTTTTTCAAGGCCCATTTCTTATCAATATCAGAGTAAACAATCTCCTGACAACGTACGAGTCCACAAGCTCCTCCAAAGCATAACCATTTTTCACTACCTTTGTTCATGTTCCATCTCACTTTGTGCAATGCAGCCATTTTGGGAGGGAAGGTTTCAGGTATATTCCCAAAATCCGACTTTTCATTATCAGCCTCGGTAGTAATTGGTGGCACATCACCATCTTTGCAAACCACATCTAGGCTTTCTTCTGGTTTTTTCTTGCTGCCATTGTTCAGTTTTGGTCGCTTGGGCTGCTTAATAGAATATAAAGCTTCCTCCGACCCAGATTCCAACAAATCCACATTCTCATCAGCACCAATGGCTGCAAAAAAATTGAATTGTTAATAAGCTTTCTCAGCTACTCTACGGCAGTTAATCATATTGGTATCATATTATGGTTAGCAAGACTGACCTAAAGTCTGAGAATCAAAATCAAAACTTGAAGTTTCTGGCACTTTATTAAGTGCGTTTTTGTATGGATTTGTCTTGGATAACAGGTCTCGGAAAGATTCAGCACACCGACCCTTGACAGGTAGCTTCTTACACAGAAAAGGAGCATTTGATACAGGAGTGTTGATGACTAGATTTGAATTCTCCTCGGTTACTGACCCACAAAGGAAGCGTCGGGCTCGATTGCGTGCATGATCTGTCTCCACTGATTTAGTAGTAAGCTGAGTATGTCAAAACAAGCTAGTATTATTTTTATTTGGGGGAGGAGGTTAGAGAAGGTCATGTGTACAAAGCATTAATCAAGGATTGAAGTTACAGTTTTGAAAGAGTGAAACTATAGGATGGTACTTTGAGAAAGAGTGAAACTGCATGAGTGAAATTATAATTTACCCTAAAATTTATTTAGCCTATTGGGCAGTAGCACTTCTCATCAATATCATACATTTTAGAAAAAATCATCATGGGTTCATGTCATCTAAAACTGTATAATAGGTCTTGTACTCCTATTATTAAACAAGATATACGAAAGCCTTTTGAACCATTTAGGCAATATTAGCTAATAAATTTTACATGAATTATGGGCTGTGTAAAAAATCAACTCTATTATATCCTGCAGTTACTATGTGGAGGCACATACGCAAAACACATTTTTGCTTGTACTAAGAAATTAACAATGCGTACGGCCATACTTCCTTGTGTTGAAAGTTGAAGTTCAACTTCAGCATAAAGAGTGCCTCCACAAAATTCTTCACTATTGGTCACAAAAAACTATTGAGTAAAAAAAAGACACTGCAGGTATTGTAATCTCCAACAAATTATAAGAGTTACCTGAAAACGGAAGACAGTACCGTCTGCACCACAAAAAGCAAGCATGCCTAACATAATAAAAGCAAATCCATCAATTTAGAAAATTGTAGTAATGATAATGAATTGTTTTAGTGTACCATTATGATATTGAGAAAAAAACAATGACAAATTTGTCATTACAAGAAAGTTTGTTCGCTCAGAAATACTAACCGTTACTTTATGGAGTAAGGTCAATAGTACACAAGTATTTTAATTCCTAAAATAATATGTTTCTAGCAATAAGATTATGTAATCATATTGTCAATGCATACCGAAAAACATACCTGTTATACGTGACACTTGAACACTCCAAATGGCAAAAGAGGCATATAAAGAACCGTGCAACCCAGGTTGCTTTTTTCCACTGTATATTTCTCCAGTGACAGGAAGGTCATTTGCAGCCTTCGCCAAGCTAATGGTTCTTATTGTTCCATCTTCAAAGGACATAATGATGCAACTAGAAAAAGTACCGACGAAATCATTCCGGGCTCATTACATTGACAATTTAGACAGCATTTGATCCAGTTAAAATAATGTATTACCTTGGCTTTGACAGCCAATCCAAACTGTATATGATTCTTGGAGCAGGATGGAGGCTTCTCAAAGGACGAAATGGATTACTACAAACAAATTCCAATCATAAAGCAAACCATTGTAAACATAAGCATTGCGTATTATTGTTTAAAACATAACAAAGTAAACAAAAATATCAATAACAGACTCACCGTAGGTCCCAAAACTTAAGGCCTTCATGTCCAGCAGTTACTATTATATTAGAACTCTCTGGATCCCTGGAGTATGATAACAAAACCTCAGATTGGTTCAACATGAGGGTAAAAAGATGCGCAACTTATGCATACATAGATGAATTCAGATGCATGATGTTTGCATGTGTAATAACCTAATGCTTTGTTATTGAAGCAATCTTCATGGGAAAAACAAGGGTGCGTGTGTACACCTCAAACAAAAAAAGATTGACTTACAAACCATATCCAGACAAAATTGGTGGTATCATTTTACTTTTCAATAGGAAAAAAATTGATTAAGAAGGAAAGAAACCAGCTAAATCAGAAATAGTATCCTCTAGGAAAAATTAAATAAGAAAAAAAGAATAAATCAATGATGGGTTTGCGCCAGTCATGAAGGTGGAACCGGTCAAGAGGGTAGAGAAGAATGTATAGGGGAGGCCAACGAAAACTTTTGCACGGGCCTTTAATAACACTTGTGACGTTTCATTAAGCCAACTTCCCACTCCTTGTGTCAAGGAGATCATGTAATGGTGCAGATTAATGAGGAGGACTATACTTGGCTGGGCTTGAAGATTGTAAGAACCACCAACTTCCTACTCCTTGTGTCAAGGGAGACTTTGTAATGGTGCAGATTAATGAGGAGGACTACATGGCTGGGCTTGAAGATTGTATGAACCACTGACATGGTCACATAACTCTGCACAAAGGGGAAAAAACCATGACACATCTTGATTTTTGTTCCAAAATCAGCAAACCTTGGTCTTCCTTAGTTTAGTGGAAGGAGGTCTCTCTGGGGAAAGGGTACTATGAATTCGGGTTTCACTCTTTGGAGTAGAAGAGAGGCGTGTCTTGGTGGTAGGATCTTAGAGTATCTTTTTCACATGGAGCGTTAAGGGGTTTTGTCTGGACAAAGAACTTCATCCTAGCTACGGAGAAATTAACAAAAGTCAAGTGTTGGGTGAAGCTGAGGGGGTTACCCATGGAATACTAGAAACCTCGAATTCTTGGATAGAATACTAGAAAACTAGAACATTATTCTTGTTGTAAATAGTAGATTAATAGGATAAAACATGTTCTCAATATCTCCATAGTAAGTAGGAAAAAATACCTTCAGAATCTTCCTATTCATTTCAACATATTTTTATATCTTTTTTTAAAAGTTTTGATTATTACAAATAGAGATTATGAGAATGTAATTGGTGTGATTATTATCAATAAAAAAATTCTGTATTTCATTTGTGGGTACAAACTATAGTATATAAGTAAGTCTAAACCTCATCTTATAAGTTGGTTTTGTAAAGTTGAGTTAGACATGAACGCTTATTAACATGGTATGAGAGCTTATCCTAAAGAAGTGTTTTTGGGTTTCATGTTACCCGCTATTGGACATTACAAGCTGGTTTTGTGAGGTTGAATTAAACTTAAATTTCACTTTCTTAAGAAAGTATCAAAGCCATATTAACGAGATTCGTTGGGGCTATTGTGCCACCACTATCGGATTCTTATTAGATCACCTACAAATATCTAGTTTATTCCTCATCATGAAGAGGTGTGTTGGAGATCCCACATCGACTAGTGATATGACAAAATCATAATGGGTGCAAACCTTACCTTACAAGCTGGGTTTATGAGATTAAGTTAGGCATAAACCCACCTATTAACCATCTTGATTACTACAAATGGAGATGACGAGAATGTAATTGGTGTGATTGTTATCAATAAAACAATTCTTTATCTTAGATAGTTTTAAGTATTCTCAATTGCTAAAGGAACTGGAACACCTCTTTCTTTGGACCATTGTACGCTAGCCAGATCAAAGTTTTTTTTTGCAAGAGTTCTAGTAGATGTGGTTCTTCAATATGACCTACCGCTGCAAATTATGGTGGAGAGAAAAGGCTTTGCCTTGGTGGTTGATCTAGAATATGAAAGAGTTTCAGAATTTTGTCACCCATGTGAGATGATTGGATTGGATCTTCTTCACAAAATTGTTGGAGGAATAAGACAATGGTATATAGTCAAAAGAAAAAACAGGTTTTTGTTCAGAAGAAATTTGATTTAATGTATATGGATCAGGGTGTGGACAACATTGAATCTGAGAAGCAGGGTTTACAAAATGGGATATGGAGCATAGCACACCTAATCATCACATAGTCTTAACAAATGGAATTGGAGATGACGGGATGCTTCATAGTATTCAACCAGAGAAGGAAGTGCAGGATGCACAGCTTTCTGATGCTCAAGAAATAAATAACGTAAATGATTGCATGCATGATCACAATACTATCAGTCCTGTGCCAGATATTTCAGGTTTAGAAGGTAAGGATAAGGTTGCTCTGCAGGATTTTGAGACTGGTGAGGAACATCAGAGAAAGGAAGACGATATTGAAGAAAGTCTATCTGATTTTGAGTCCGAGAGAGGACAGCAAGCTAAGAATTTAGAATCTGAGGAGGAACTACTAAATATTCAGTCCACGGAGATGGAAATGAATATCAGAATTCTGTCAATATTTTGCTGTGATAGTTGAGGAGGGGGAGGAACTTAATTCAGCTGAGAAAGAAATTTCACCTCAAACTGTGGTAAGGCCCCCTAAGAAAAATAAGGAGTGGTTATACACTAGCTAGAAGGTACAAAAACAAATAATCTTGCAGTTCAAATGTCTGCATTGGAATTTTAGCGGAATAGCATATGAGGAATGCTTATAGGCATAGTTTTTATTGTTTGGTATCAACTATTGCCCATTGCATTAGGGAAGGGTCTTTTTAATTCGGTACATGCTACCGGCGTTTAGGTTTGCTTGCTTTCATGGTTACATGTGGTCCCCCCATGGTTTGTGTTTTGCTTTTCATTTTTTTTCTTAATGCTATTTTCATAAGAGAAATTCAAATAAAAAACCACACAAATAGATATAATAAAGAAATTAGTTTATGAATTAATTAATTAGATATAGTTGTTGATGGAATATGGTTAATTAGCAATGAGGGGTTACAACTGCTTTGAATTTTATGTTTCTTAAAGGTAGTGGCTGATGATTTGCCTCATTTTCATACTGAAGTTTCTGACTTAATTAAATGTTTTTGTAGCTGGAGTATCATTTTTTTAACAATGAGGGAATACAGAGAAGTAAAAATCCTAAACATTTGCAGAGTATTTCTTAATAATGTGCATGGAATCCTGTGTCTCGTAGAGATATATAGTAACAGAACCATATTCAATGCAACATGCTATTGTTGAAAAGGTTCAATTTACTAACCCTTCAAATGGAGCCCAGGCAACTGTTCTAATAGGAACTGTATCCCCACCAAAACAAAGCAAAGGCATTGTATCTGCATATTGCAAATTTAGTCAATAAAAGATAAAGTATCAACTTATTTTTCAATATAGCTACCTTCCCTCACAATCAAATAGGTAAACATGAGACAAACACCAATTACAAAAATATTACCATCACATTTGGATGAAGAATTTATACAAAATTTCCACAAAGCAACCTAAATAAATATAAAGCAAATTACATTAGAAGTGATATCCATTGTGAATAAAAAAGTTTTCAGATGACAATAAGCTGATATTTTAACAAAACAGTGCTACTTAGAGGAAAAATATTATGGAAAAGAATTGAAGGTTTTCCCTTTTCCATAATGAAACTTCATAGAAAAATCTATTTCCTAATTATTAGAGCAACGGAAACCTCAATTTAGAGAATGCAAAGTACATAAATTGAATATTCAAGGAGTTATACCGTTCCATCATGGCAGCCAGCAAGTAAATAGTCATGCGGGGGTGTAACTGACCACTCCACTGTCAGTGGAATGCTGTGAGATCAAATGATGGACTAAATTAAACCACATATTCAGGATACCTAAAAGCATATATTAAACAGGATTATGTAAATTCAATAACATTTTGCAGCTGAGTTCCAGCTTTTAGCATCCTCCACAATGGATAATGAGCAGACTATAAACAGAAGGTTCTAATTCAGTAAAAAAACCATTCACTAGAAAAAGAAATTAGCATAGCAAGTTCTTTTAAAATGAATATTTTTAAGTTTCTATTTAAAATAAATCTGAATAAAAGCTAACATTTACTTTCAATAGCACCTAAACTTTTGCAATGAACAAGTGTCTACTGGAAAACTAATGCTTTTTACCCTAAATTAAAATAACCCAAGTAAAGAGGTTAATTTAATTCAAAACTTGCCCCAACGATTTATTCAGTGCCCCTTTGTATGAAAATTTATTCTAGCTTCACTATGCAGAAACAGATTTATGAATATAGCTTCAGTGTACAGCCAAAACAAACACAATAAATCATTACCAATGCAGTTCCTTTTTTGAAAAGGATAATGTCAGGTAGCATTTTATCATTCATGAAATTACCATTCTAGTTATAAACAAGCTCTAAATAGGGATGTATCATGTAAATGGGTCAATTAGAGTAGTGTTTACCAAACCTTAACAAAATAACACCAACCACTACATGAATAACATTATCGATGAAAACATCCAAGTGCTATCACACAAAAAAATCATGCATACAGCAATCAGAAACTGAAATAAGGTCCCATTATTGACATTATCTATAAATTTGATATTATATGCATAATTATATAATGAAAATAGGAGCTTTTTTTCCCTAAAATAAATTTATGGTTATGACAAGCTCATGTAAGAATTTTTTTTTGAGTTTGATAAAATAATGATATTCAAATATGCTTAAACTGACAACAATGAAAACGTTAAGAATGGGTGCACTTATGACCATAAATAGTATTATTACCTTTAAAATAGTACACAACAGATCATCATTTGCATATACAGAGAGGACTACATTTCTTAGAATTTGAGTTTGGGTATAGTTCACAAAGTGGGGGCCTCAAATAGAGTGGCAGATTTTCTGTGTATAAGGGATTAAGACAAAGAGCTACAAGGAGATTCAAGACCTTTTGGCCATATAATACAGAAATTGATGAAGAAATAAGGACGGATGCAATTTTTGCTAAAATTTTGGAGGCCCCTACAAGCTGACCCAGATTCATGTCGCCAATATACCTTGGAACAAGGCAGGCATTAGCTGGATCAGTTTGGATTCCAAAATTATTACACGAGTTTCACATCACCTATGGGGGACACTTAGACATTTAATGAAATTATAAGAGAATGGGTCGGTCATATGGTTAGCTATGAAGGGAATAAAACCTAATTTGTGCCATCCTGTCATGAGTCAAAGGAGCAAATATCAGGCTTCTTCTCCAGTTGGGCTATTACAGCCATTGTCCATTCCTAATGCCATTTGGGAGGATATAAGCATGGTTATGGGGCTTCCAAGATCAAAAGGATTTGATGAAGTTCTAGTTGTAGTGGATAGGTTAAGCAAATATGGATATTTTATCTTGATTAAACGACCATATTTCCCCTTGGTCTATTGGTGAGCTTTTTGCTGAAGAAATCATAGGAGTTACATGGGCTGCCTGTTTCCATTGTCAGTATGGAGACCCCACTTTCATGAATCATTTTTGGAAGGAACTTTTAAGAGGACAAGGTACTACTTTAAATGAGTACAGCCTGACAGATTGAATCTATTGGAACAAACAGAGATTTTAAATACAACCTTGGAGACCTATCTTAGGTGCTTCAGTTCAGAACAGTGGAAGTATTGGGAAGATTTTATTCCATGGGCAAAAAATGGGTATAATACCAGCTTTCAAAGCACTCCACAATGCGCCCCCTTTGACCTACACCTTCTTTGGCCAGGTTTGTACTTGGGGAAACTTTGGTGGAAGCCATGTCTCAGGATTTAATAGATAAAGATGAAGCATTGAAGCAATAGAAATTTCACCTACAAAAGGCACAAAATCAGATAGTTCACTATGCAAATAAGCATAGGAAAACTTCTCTGATTCAGCCAGGAGATTAGGTTTGCTTAAATATTGGACCTCATAGCCAACTCCTAGCCTACTAAACTTCATCCTAAACTATCAGCCAGGTATTATGGACCTTATTTGGTTTTGCAGCAGTTTGGAGCAATAACTTTCAAATTATAACTTCTAGAACAAGCACACATACATCCAGTGTTCTCTCAAGCTAAAAAGGCAGCAGGGGATTGCACAATTAGTTGCAAGGAACACTAGACAATCATCAACCTTCTCAGATTTTTAGTACCAAAACATCGAATCAATTTGGTGCTAGACTTCTCAGGTGTTGGTGCAGTGGCAAGGAAAACTTCCATAAGAGGCTACTTGGGAAGACAGATCCTCCATTAGCAATCAGTTACCTGATTTCAACCTTCACGACATGGTCATTTCACAGGGAGGGAGGGAGTACTTTTAGGAATAATTTCAGGGAGTATAATAAACCTATATCTACAGGTTTATTATAGGAGGAAAAGGGAAAAAGGGTCAAACTGTAATTTTGGTGGGGAAACTGAGTTAACTAAATTAGTTTGTTTTTAGTTGTTATATAAGTCCTCCTTTGTTTTGAGATGCAGTTTTTTTAATAATTGTTTTAATTGGACTTTTCCAGTGTGAAAAAGAGAGTGCTACTTTTGGGGGTATGCTTGTATACCTTTGGTTTTGTATGACTTTGATTCTTAAATCAACAAAGAGGAAATTTAGATAGATATCATTGCTGCGAGTGTAACTTGGTTTTTGGTTAGGATTTTGAGTTTTTCTTGAATAGAGTCCAAACAGATACCTTTGTATGCCACGTCGCTTCAACATTGAGCATCTAAATACAGGCTCCAACTTTATAAAACGTGGATCAGTCCCCTCTCTGTGCATATAAATTGCTCTCACTACATGAGGAAGAGGAACCTCCCACCTGCAATGACAAGGTGCAAACAAAAACAAGTCACCCCCAAGTCAATGTTCCAAAAAACAACTTACACTTGATAAAAAAAACTTATTTTTTCTGTGAATAAACAATGAAGTAGTTATTATGAAGGAACAAGATTTATTAATTTATTAACAGCATCTCTACTAAAAATAATTTCTTAGCAACATGAATGAAAAGTTCATGTATAGTATTCAAAACTTGCAAAGCGTCTACTGAAATTTATGATAAAATTAGAAAAAACAGTATGGTCATGAGCACCAGAAATTATGAAGTTAGGTAGTGACAAACTCAGTATCGAATAAATTATGAACATAAATCTCTCCTCATTTTCCTCATACACAAAAAACAAGATTACCACATTCTTCTTTCAAACAGAATTTAGTGCCACAGGAAACTATGATTAACAACAACCAGAAATGTTTTCCTGAGATTTACTGCTAAATGCTTGCATATGCATAAATATAAAAAAAAAATACACTGAATGAGACAAATGAAAGAGTACTGACATTGTGACTTTTTATTTACACAATTTTGGCTTTTACACCATGTAAATAACCAGCTACACTGATATGTAAATACAAATAAGAAATGGAATGTAGTTAGTTAGTCAGTTGATCTGCCAGCAGCAGCTCATAGTTGTACGGTACCTGCTAATAAATAAGGTAAGACTGTTGTATTTTCAACTAAATGATAATAACAGATGTGCAGTACACACTTTCTTTTATTTCTCTGTTGCTCTCCTCTTTCCCTCTATTCTCACTATTTTGTTTCCTTTTCTCTTCCCCACCTAAATTCTACATCATACACTAACTGCAAATACAAACTTTTAGGCAGACTGTATGATAAACTTTTGCATGGTAAACACTTTGTTCTTGTGCACAATAGTTTGTAATACACTTCATTCAAACTATAGGTACTTTCAATACTTATTCTCTGTTTCTGTAATCGCCCTCCGTATAGTCCAATTATGTCTCCTTCAAGTTTTCATGAAGTCGTTATTGTACAGTATACCAAGTTTGGAAAATTTGAGAAAATATTTTCCATTTTTATAGATTGACAATACACACTCGACTAACTTCTGTTTGTATTCAAGTATTTTTAAATAGAACAGAAACTTGAAACAATGACAGATGCTAGTTGTGACAATTACAGCATCTGACTACAGATAAGGTAACGGAAATACAGTAAGTAAACACCCAGCACAATCCATAAAAGACAAATCTAAATTAAACAACTAGACAAAAGGAGAACTGGTATTCTCTCACAATATTATATATAACAATTAGAATTGTATTTGTTTAAAATAGACAATTTTCAAATACTTCAAATCTAAAGAAGGAGTAGCAGTAACAACATATAAACACAATGAACAAAAACAAGAAATCATAAATACTAAAGAACAACGATTGCAAATGGAGAATAAGACTCAAGATATCTTACACTTCCAAAGATCCATTGCCCAACAAGACAGCAAGATAGCCCATTCGATGTTTGTAAGAAGAATCAGAAATGTTAGTAGGTCGCCATTTCACATCCCATGCCGCCTTTCCATTATGAGCTAGGCATGAAACTACTCTAGGCAAAGTTACATCTTCCGGAATAGAAGAAGTAGTTGGTGGAGCTTCCAACTCAGAGGTAGAACATAGTTGATAATTTGCCTGATTATCATACTGTAGTGGCTGACTTATATCTTGGTCATATCTCCCTTCTCTATGATTAATTTTCAAGCCATCGCTTTTAACAACAGTTGTTGAAAAAGTATTGCAGGCAGAAACAGCCTCCTTTGTAACAGAACATTGTTGCAAAGCATGTTTATTGCAATTGTCATGAGCATCATCTAGAGAAAGAAATTCAGCTGAATCCTCTAGGACTTGAATATCAAGAGGCATGGATTCATTCTCACAATTTGGATCATTTGTCATTGTTGAATTTGATTCATGTCTTTTTCTAGGCCTCTGTACTGATTTTTCATTGCAATCGTCAAGAGTCATATCTGGAGAAAGATATTCAGTTGAAACTTCTGCGTTTTGAATATCAAGAGATTTATTGTAACAATGTGGATCATCTGCTGTTACTCCTTTTGAATTTGATTTTGGTTTTCTTCTAAGACTCTTTATTAGTGCTGACTTTTCATCTGTCTCTTCATTTTCTTTAGCTCTGTTTTTTCTTCTGTATGTAATAAGAAGTTTTTCATTGTTTTTCCCATCTGAAGCAAGAAACTCAGTAGAATTTTGTGCAACTTGAACATCACAAGCTGACTTGTTCTGGGTCTCACAGTTCATATCATCCACTGCAATTACTATGGAATTTTTTCCAGGTGTTCCTCTAAACTTCTTTATTTGTGTCAATTTGTCATTTGTGCCTCCATCAGTTTTAGGAAGTATTTCTTCATTTTTTTCATGATTCCCTTCTGGAGTAGGAAACTCAGTAGAATTTTCTGGAAATTGAACAAGAGGTGGCATATCCTGGATCTCACAATTTGCATCATCCACTGCTGTCACTGTTGGATTCTTTCTCGGTCTTCCTCTAGGCCTCTTTATTAGCGTCGATTTATCATTTGCACCTCCATCTTTTTTATCACAACTCATATCATCCACTGCTATCACTATTGGATTTTTTCTAGGTCTTCCTCTAGGCTTCTTTATTTGGGTTGATTTGTCAGTTGTGTCTCCATCTGTTTTATCACAACTCATATCCTCAGTTGGATTTTTTCTCGGTCTTCCTTTAGGCTTCTTTCTTTCTGTTGGCTTGTCATTGTGTTCCCAGATATTTAGAAGACACCATATTTGTATGACACCTCTGCCAGTAAGTGGGGCACCCATTTTGTGATAAGAAGAGCCCGGTGGATGAGCAGCGACAGCAATAAACTAAAACACATATCATATAGAAGTTCATTTCAGGTGCAAGGTTTGCAGAAGAAAATGTTTATTATATTTTCTATTCTCATATCTACAGTAAAGATCAAAGCTTAGTTTATCAGTTCACTACATACAAAAAGTCCAAGTGCAGACAAACAAATGAGCAAGCATACACAACATTATTCAAAATATTACAATGTGCATTTCCCCTTTCATTTAATGCATCTCATTTTATTGCAGGTAAATGAATTTATAAAAGAAAAACCAAAAGAGATAATACTTAGAAGAATAGTTCAATTTGATTAAATTGAAAATTAGTTAAGAACAAATAGGGATGTCAAGAAGAAGATTTGAGAATATACAAGAGGATTATCCACTACCAATAAATAGCCCTATAATCTTGCTAACATCAAATTGGCAAAGTTATACTTAATATGCGAGTCATCAAAGTCACTTAGACAAATATCATTTGGATTGCATTAAACCTTTAAAGACTTTTCACTACAGCAGCCAAAAAAACCTACAATAAAGATTGATATGTGTTAAAGGAAGACAGCTAACCAAGTACCTCACATTTAATTGAAGAATCCGGTTTTTCATGTACTTGAGGACACCAATCTAATGCCCATACAGAGCCTCCAACATTCATCACAAAATCTCTGCTCCAACAAAACTTGAAGTGTTAGCCAAGATAAATAATATAGGACTAAAACGCTCTAATTTATCAGCAATTTCAAAGATAATTATTATTTGATTAATAGAAACATATACTATAGTGGCATAGTCATGTCAATGAATAAAACAACAAAAATAGCTATATCTTAGTCATACTTGCATTCTTGAGATATGACCTCCCCAAGTTGGTCCTTTTGCATATCTTGCTACAAAAAAGATATACAACGATGATGTGTTGGAAGTCTAGTTAGTGATGAAAAAAAGGTAAATATCAGAGAGATGTATGTTGTCAAAATTGGCCAGGAAACAAATAAAGTATACAATGTAAAGGAAATGTACCTTAGGAACAGAAGCAGAAGAAAATGGGGGCAAATTTATGGCACTGACATCTTTCCCCTCAAAACAATCAGTGTCCTCAATTCCATATGTAAATTTAATGTTTTTTGATGGATATTTAAAATCTCTCCATTCTCTGCACATTTAACATCAACAAAAACAAGAAATTGAGGATTTATTTCGGAAATACAAGGCTTTTGGTAACTACTAATATTATTCTTTAGAATGATTCTCACACTGACAGTGCAAAAGGTTTTTTTACATTACGATCCAACCATCTTAAAAATAGATATTATCAAGGTGACGTGTTGTATTTCTGAGTTGCGGGAAGAATTATACTTGTAAAATCAGGATATACGTCTATAACCAATTATTCTACTAATTTGAAAGGAATTTGACTAGAATTAGAAAATTTTAGACCTAATCCTTCCTGTGCTTGTCATGTTGTATTTTAGACATGTTCATTCTAGAATTGAACTTGCAATCTGATTCCCGCAATTAGATCCTACAGGAAGAATGACTATGTAACAAGGTTTCTTAAAGGCTGTAAATGAACAGTATTCACTTGTGATTATCCTCCAAATATTCAGAGGACTTCTAATGTAAGCAATTACACTGTTGGATATGAAATAGAAGAGGATTTGAAATCAGTCAAGTCAGTCAGACAGAAAGAGATCATGAAAAGTTCTTCAAAGCTGACTTTTACACCTGAACAACATAAAGCCATATTGGAAGTGTTGCAGCAATATGCTATGAATCATAACCTCAACCACATTGTGAATCAGCCAACAGATAAATCATATATGATTTCTACTATTGTAAAATAAGATGATTCCAATAATTGGATACTCCACAGAGGGGTTACAGATCATGTTTGTCATTCCATGTCAGAAGATGGAAAAGTATCTGTCCTTACATATGTTCCTCTTTGATTCACAACATGGAAAAGTAACAATATTAGTTAACATAGCTGGAGACAGAATAACACTGTGGACTCCTCACTCCTCACTCCTCTTATAGATACAGACTAGCTAGGAGGGAAAACTCTATATTGTACCTAATTTACAAAAATAAGATTGAATGCAATAAAAGTTCTGGCATCAAATTTGATTTGTTTGTACCTTAAGAAAGTGACTGAGGAAGACATTCTTTGAATCTCGCTCTGTTCAATAGCAGCACCGCCTTCTTCTTTCCCATATAGTCTGACAATGGTGTCCATGTCTCGGAAGAAATTTTCAACGGAGAAATCGAACAGAGCAATCCTAACAGCACTAACATCACCACCATTGTTTGCAGTTGCAGAATTTGCTGCTGATGCTTTCACAGCAATTCTCTGGGTGGCTTGTTTCGCCTTCCCCTTCTTGTTCTTCTCCTTCTCATTGCAATCAATTAGCTGAGTAGTGCAAGTGTTATTCTCTCTCTCTTCCATTCCTCTAAGAACATAAATTGTAAATTTTTTTGAAGATACCAGGTTTCGAACCCTAAACCACAATGAGGACACAAGTTGTTTATATATAAAATTTATTTCATATATAAAACTATTTAATGATAATATTATCTTCTATAATATAACGGGTATACACTCTTTGACAAAGATTTTATTGTTACTTTTTAATTAAATTTTTTATCTTTTACTAAATAAAAATTATTCCATCCTAAATAAAAACATAATTAATAAATGCTAAATATTTTAACAAAAGATAATCAGGTAATATCTACACTCTAACAAACATAGACCATATTTCTCCACATAATTTTTCTAAACATTTTTTATATTTTTACAAAATTTAAGTTTTTAAATTTTTTATCAAAATCATATTATTTTATTATAATTTAAATTTATTTTACTATTTACTTCTTATATAATTATATAAATTATATAAAATTACTCTAAATTTTATAACTGTATATAATTTATAATTATATAATTTAATATAATTAAATTATGTTATAAATTTTATTATATATATTATATGATTTATACAATTAATGTAATTTATATAATTTTATGCAATTTTTTATATGATTTATATAATTCACATCATTTTATATAATTTTATTTTTTAAATTATATAAATAATATATTCTATATAATTTATCATTTGTATAAATTTATATATGTTTGTAAAGTTATATAATTTTATAAGATAAAAAATTTGCATAATTTTATAACTTATACAACATAATTTTATATAGTCTAATATAATTTTATATGATATATTATAATTTTATATAATCTAATATAATTTATATTATATAATACTTGTGGGAACACAGGCACATTAGTGCCTATGTATTTGTATTTTTTTTTATTAACCATGTTTGATATATATGTTTAATATTAAAATTTGAATAAATAATGTTTGATATTAAACTTTAAATAAATGATGTTATTATTTGTACACTTATATTAACAATATAAAGGTTTTTTTATCATTATGGGATTATTTTTTTTCTTTTTACTAAAATGAGGTCCGTTTAAAAAAAATTACAAATTTAGGCAAGTCGTGCCAATTCGACACGACTTCATATGCAGTTCCAATTAGGCACGACTTCTACCCCGTCATATTGAAGTTGTGCCAACTTGGCACGACTTCTGCACGTCATTTTTTCCTTTTAATTTTATTGTTTATATATTTGATAGTAAGTTATGTAATGTTAAAAATTAATTTGATACATAATTTTCTAAGAGTGTTAGTTTTAAGGAACAAAAAACTGGATAATCGTGTATGAATCATGTTTGACGGTAATGTAATACAATAACTTGATTATTTGATTAATTAAAAAATGAAGAAAATTGTTATTGAATTTGGAAATAAATAGATAAATGAAAAATTAT
>Ga0123342_1002441_pt1 | contig 30884 bp, 14 predicted proteins | sample Turbeawhitnodule_FD_89960 | JGI IMG/M metagenome (GOLD analysis project Ga0123342, IMG submission 89960) | Root nodule microbial communities of legume samples collected from Mexico - Turtle bean Mexico white nodule | ecosystem: Host-associated > Plants > Roots > Nodule | place: Mexico: Nepantla... | reverse complement strand
GTCTGTCACTAACTTGTGGAACATGGCAGTGAGCTTTTCGAGAGTCTCATTAGTGTTTTGCTGGAATTGTTCGAGAGATTGTTTACGTGTTTCCATTGGATCAACACCGCTCTGATACCACTGGTAGGTGGTCTACGGCTGAACCACTGGCCAAAGGAAATTAAGAAAGAAAAAGATGAAGGAGAAGAAACAAGAGAGATTGAGGCAATTTTCTCATATATCTTTCTGAAAGCAAACATTACAATTTAAAGGGAAAACGTAAACTACTTCTAATAACTGTAAATGAAAAACGTGGCCTAATAACTGTAAATGAAAACGTGGGCATCCCATTATCTCCTTTACTTCAGCACAACTAATTCTAAGACTATTTCAAAGAAAGAAATCCACCACTCATTAGTTAGCATCGTAACATAGTATGACTGATGCAAGTCTTTGGATGCTAATTTCAATATACAAGTCTTCTACAAATATAGTTAAGTATCTGAGTATGTGAGTCAGTAGAAATCTAACAAGAATAATGTGGAAAATAAATGTGATATCTTGATGACTTTGTGCAAATTATGAGAATTTGATAGATTATGTTTGTTCTTAAAAGTCAAATTTATATTAGAATTCTTAAAAATAGCTAGCTTACCATATACTTTGTTTTGTGTTTGTTTTCTATAATATGCGATGATTGTGTTAATTTTCACGGAAACAGATGAAGTTGCAGGTGATAGAGCTCCTTAGTGAGTCAATGAGCCGCCAAAGGAACAAATATTTTTATTTTGAATGTTTTGTTGGTAAACTTTTGTGTATATATTAAAATCCATATGAAGAAGAATATATTTTGAGATAAAATATGAGATATTATTACATGCATAATATATTATTAAATATGGGTAAAAATATAGATATTACAGTTAGCATTTATATATTGTTAGATATTAAAAATTAAATTTTATAATTTATATAAGTATCTGTTAAAAATATCATTCTCTTGAATAGAATGTCTCATAAAATTAATTGTTGTCTCCAATTAAAGGTACCTCGCATACAAAAAGAAAATTGCTGGTCATAATTTTAATTTAAAAGACCAACAACTTTACAATTTTGAGATTAAATATTATTAACCTGTAAAAATATAAATTTTGTAATTCTTAGTTTTGAATACGTATTTGTATGTAAGGTTCTTTCAAAAACTGTTGTTTTCTTTCTATACTTATTTTATAGAAATGGAACATCATATAACATACAAAACTACAAATAAACCTTTTCTTACAGGAGTTACTTTAAGATCATTCCTCTGAAAACAACCACAAAAAGCTTAAATAATTGGAAATCATACATTTTTATAGTTACATAGAATGGTATATTAATTATTTTTTCTAAAATATTATACGTTTAGTAAAAGAATTAATAAATTTTTAAAACAATAATATAGTGTTTCATTTAAATATGATACAAGATTTACAGTTGCAATAAATATCATTATAATAAACTCTAATATTATATATAAAAAAATTAAATTTAACTTATTCTTATAAAATCAACTTATAAAATAAAAATTATCTCAATTCATACTTTTTAAATTATATTATTTTTTAATGATGTGAAATACACATAAAAAAGAAAGCATACATGTACTGATAGAAAACTAACTTAAGCAGCACAAATTTGCATGCATTATTTAAGAAGTTGGTGAGAAGTAAAAGTTGAAAATCCAAGGAATTATATATGATGAATGATGATGTATGTGTATGTATGCATTTGAGTGTTGGGTAGGGAGTGAGATTCCAAATGCCAAAAAAGAAACACACATCGTTGTCTCGCCCCTTTGCATGCAGATATCAAAAGACTAATCAGAACAAATGAAAGCACTGGAGAAGAAGAGATGAAATAGTGCTCTGTTCTGTCATCATCATTTATTAACTTTTCACTCTTTTGAAGACTTTCCTCAAGTCAATTCCAATGCTTCAATATCCTTACATATAATATAATTTCACTATCTTAACTAAAAATTAGATCAAATTTTATAATATGGGATTGATTTTTTAATTTATAAAATCTCACATTCACAACTTATTGCATTTTTATTGATTATTATATTATTTCATGAAAGTTAGAATAACATACAAACATATCAAGATTATTGGCAGAAGTAGAATACCGCACAATGACCCATACTTATTTGGAATTGATTGTTTACAGAATTTAAATGTGATATGTAATTTAATTTTTATGTGACAATAAAATTTAAACTTTCTATTACAGATATCTGTTTTTGTTACAACCAATATTTGGATATTTTTGTTTGAGTCGTATGAGGTGAAATTCGCATATACGATTTTATGAGGGGTTCATTTGGGTTACCTATCTCGATAAGTAGTTAAAATAAAATAAAGTAAACTTTGCATCTAAGTAATGTGACTCATTCACACTGTAGTTAGAAAATAAGATTTACTTACATTTATTTAATAAATGTGTGTATATAATATGTAATTCAGCGTTTGAGAGGTGCAACAAGTGAGTGAGAGATGTTTTAGTGTTGGTATAAGGTGATGCCATGAGAGCACCCACGTCGTGTGTCTGAATTGAATGGGACATTTTGGATTGTTTTGTTTGTTTCGATTCTACACTTTTAATAATTATTCTTGTTCTGTTCTTTTTGGGATTTTGTGTTGGTCCAGGTTACTCACTTTATCAACTATTCTAAAAATTATGTCTTAAAACATATATTATATATGTTTAAGAAAATGTCTGAACTGAATGAGAGCACCCACGTCGTGTTTAAGAATATTTAAAAGAAGGCAGTTTCTTCCTGCATCTTTACATTTTTCTTTCCGCACCCATTATTCAAAGATCAAAATGTCTCTATTATTTTTTAAAAACTCTAAAATGCACTTAAACTGTATTTATTTTTTTTGCATTTTGGATTATGGAATCCAAAAAATTTTCGAATTGACACTTCTGGTAAAATTTCGGATCCACCAATCCGCAATTTAATATATGCATTTCACATTCAAAAATTCGTCATTAAAAAAAGCATTTTGGATCCATCAATCCGTAAGAGAAATATGCATTCTGGATTCAGAAATCCATAATTCCAAAAAGCATTCCAGATCTATCAATCCATAACATAATTAGGCTTCCGGATTCAACAATCCGAAAATCAATAGTTTATGCAAAATTTACTTTCGAAACACTCCCTCATCTGGACAAAAAAATGATTCAGTTCCAGATTAATGAATCGTAGCACACACCCAGATCCCAATTTCCGGTAACTATGGTTTTTCAAATAAAAGGTTAAGGCCAGTTTTGGGATTTAGAAATTTGTGGGGGTGCAAGACGAAAAACGTAGAGGTGCAGGAAGAAGAAGCTTTAAAAGAAATGAAGAAGAAAATGGGTCTTGAAGATTGGGATCTCGACCCAAAAATATTGGAGGGTGTTTCTTTCTGCATCCCTACAATTTATTTTTCATACACCCTTACATTCATGTGAATTTGCAAAATTAACTTTAGAATTCTTAAAAGTTCCAAAGTCAGCACAGACCACTCTCCTTCTTTCTTCTCTGTATTTTCATAGGGCAATTTCTCATGTACCATATCAATTCTAACATGCCCCAATCTGTTATTATTGAAAATGATAAAAATGTCATTTCTAAATGATGAAAATAACCTTACACAAAAGGAAGAGTGTACATAAAAATTACTTCCAAAACCTTTTTATTAAGAAATATTTCAGATTTTAATTTTTGGAGCACATTTTCTAATTTTGAATTTTTTTATCTGGAACACATTTTTAATTTTGTATTCTGAATTTTTTTGTCCAAAATGTATTTTTTTATTTTTAAATTATATTTATTATTGTGGATTTTCAAATTTGGAATAAGGATAATTTTAGAATTTTGAAAAAATGATAGGGTGCAGATTAGAATTATATGTTACAGAAAGAAATTGACTTTTCATAAACACCAGCAACAAGCAGTGAGAGTCCTTTATTTATGATTTTGATACGGCTTTAGTGAAGTACATACATATTTTATTTGGAAAGTACATAATTTTTTGGGATTATCCTTTTTTTTGGAATACATTTTTTTTACTTCTGAACATTTTAGTTTAAAAGTTAAAAAAAATGTTCAGTTTTTTTTTCTTCTGGATTTCATATTCTAGAAAAAAATGTAACAACCTATTCCAGAATCACCCAAAATTATTAAGAGTAATTTGGGTTTTTCGGAAAATATAGGAGTGCAGAAAGAAAAATGTAGGGTGCAGGAAGCAAAATATAAAGATCCATGAAAAAAAATGTAAGGATGCAGAAGCAAACTGTAGGGGTGCAGGAAGAAATAACCCAGATTGAACCTGTGGGCCCAGTGTTGTGATATACTAAATGCTTTTGTCAAAACGACATTGATAAAAAAAGACAGGGAAAAAGGTGGATAGGGCAAATGCAGTTGTGTTGGTAGAGAATGTCGTCAGAGAAGGAATCGGAGTCTCGGAAATTGGGTTCGGAGGAGATTTCGCGCGAATTCAAAACCCTAGTTAATTCCAGTGATCTTCACTACCTTAACCACCTGCAACACACCATGTGCGTGTCGTAATCCAGTTTCACTGCTATGCAATAATTCAGTTGAGGTGTGTGTGTGTTCGATCATTTTATTTATTGATCGATTGAGATTGTGTTTCAGATTGGGACGGTTGCAGGACAGCAATGCGGTGTTGTCGCATTTCAACGACTTCTCTCAACACTGTTTTGCTGAGATTTCCGGCGACATTGCTAGAAACACGCGCGTATTGAAGTCTGTCAAGTCTGACCTTGATTACATCTTTCAGAAACTCAGGTTTTTTTTATTTTTTTTTTCTGTTCATTGTTGTGTGTTCTTTGTTTTGTCTATTGCTATTACTGCTTCATCTTTCATACATTGTTTTCGCATCTTCTACTTGTTGTTTGGATATTCGAGGCCAGCGGAACGAAGTGGTTTTATACCACGTCGTGTAGAATAAAATAGTCAGTGTGGTGTACTTTAGTTGTGAGATTCTTCCACCTAATGACTGATTTTTTGGGTTGGAACCTCCTCTTGTGCACAAGTCCTGACAAATTCTAAATGTGAGTTCTCCTTTCAGTAGGCAACTCTCATGAAAGTATCAATTGTTAAGATTTAAGCACAAGAGTGCCTAATATGAGGGTGGCTATATGCATGGAATGCCCTCTATGTCAAGTCGCCATACTAGAAATTTGGACGCCTTTTACAACCATTACCAATTCCTAACAGGATTTGTGGATGGATTTTAGGACTGGCTTACCCCACTTCCAAGGATAAATAGACATTCCAAGGATAGTGGATCACTTGTTGATCATTTTTATAAGTTGTCAAATTTCACTGCCTCAGACGTGACTCAGAGTATTGTGTTCGACTCTGATCCAGCTTTCATCAACCATCTGTTGCGTGAATTGTTTCAGCATTGTGGAACCAAGCTTTGTATGAATTCTGCCTACCATGGTTGTTAAGGATGTTGCAATAGTATTTAAGGGCCATGGCTACCATAAGCCCTCTTCATAGGGTCAGTTTTTGCCTTGGCTGAATATGCGCAATGGCATTTTGCTACATTTATGTCTCCATTTGCAGTCACAAAAGAACTCCTCCTTCCCTCTTGAATTATATACAGGCCAATTTTGCAATTGTAGTCGTGGATTCCTTCTTGTCTTCTGGAGAGGAAAAAAATGTCTTAGAAAGCTTAAGAAATTATAAAGAATTATGCTGACAAACAAGGAGATTTGTTGTCAACATTGTTCTTGGTATTAGGTATGTAAAGTTGCAACCACATCATGAAAAGTTGGGTATTGTGTTCTTGTTGAAGGTAATTTAATATCATGAAGAAGTCAGACACAAAATGTTGTGACAAGATCAAGTTCAACAGCAGAATATAAGGCAATGAGACAATTGTATGCGACAATCAGGCAAAACATTACACATTGCATCTTGTCATAACTTTCATTAGAGGACCAAACATATTGGGATGAATTGTCATTTCATAAAGGAAAAAGTAGAGTTGAAGACATCTCCATTAGGTTTGTCAACTCTAGGAAACAATTCACTGACATATTCACCAAGTATTTAAGGAAACCTAGGATCAATTATATTTGCAACAAACTAGACATATACGACTTACATGCTCCAGCTTGAGGGAGAGTGTTATAATTATAGAATTAAAAAACCGATCTTACATAATCAAACTTATCTAGAGTATTTATGTATTATAAGAGTATTTTTATTTATTTTTGTATCATATCTATGTTATTAATGAATATCAAAGCTCCTCTATTTATTGTAATGATTATTTTTTCTCAATATAAATAAAGTAATCCTACTGTCTTAGAAACACACGGTTTTTGCTCTATGTTTCTCTCTTTCCTAAAGTTTAACATGACACTTATAGACTCCAGTTTCACCTTGAGGACAAGCTCTTGCCTCGAAGGATGGATAATAGGAGCAATGTCATTGGACCTATCAAGGATATTCAGCAAGCTGACAAAAATTCCAAATGAGACACTGCAGGGCTGAAATATGTGAAGGATTTTGCATGATTGTACATATGTCTAGGCTGTCTGGGAAAGTATGTGTTAATTAGGAATTGTTAGTCAAGAGTGGAATTGGATGATGGTCTCGCGGAGCTGTATATAGTGGTGGGATTGGGTGGAAAAATGACAAGGAAATAATATTGACAATCCTCATCCTATGCTTGTTCTTCTCTTTATCCTTGTGCATAATATTGTTCTGTTAGCATCAAATTAGAGGAAAGGAAAAAAAATATGGGATTCAGGAACGGAATGCATTTCATCAAGTTTCTTTATTTATTCTATTTTATTTAACAATTCAAGTAACAAGAACCTTGCATAATTTCACTGTTTCTTCCCTTTCAATTAATATACTAGTTTATAGATCTGCTAGTTAGTGGTTTGAATATCCCTATCTTATCGGAATTAGAAACTGGCTTTCTATTTAATCTCGATGTTAGTAAGTATGTGAAACATAGACTACAACTTCTCTGTTGTTCTTGTAAGGCGGATATGACCATATTAGTTTATCAATATAGGTCAAGTTATTCTTTTACTATTTTGAGTACGTAGCTACTGGTATCAGAGCGCTCACCAAAAGGGCCTGATTCTATATGGAGGCTTGGAGAGAATATGGCAACTAAGAATGTATTTGAACCACCAGTGATTCCAAGACACAAAGATATGAAGGCAAAAGGAGTTCAAAATAGTTAAGCAGAAAAGAAAGCCATTGAGAACGTAAGATTGAAAAATATGAAGGCAAACAATTATCTCTTCCAAGGTAATGATAGATGAATTCTAGAGATCATTTTGAACAAAGATGTGCCTAAAAGCATCTAAGACTCCTTGAAGGGGGATCACGTGAAGGGAAGAAATTCCTAAATAGTAGAGATGTGATATCATTAAGTGGGAGGCTGAGTCTGTCTCTAGGGTTATAAACATTTTGGGGGGAGCTTTTTCAAGTTTGTCCAAAAAAATTGTAGTCTCTCATTTGAGATGTTTTTTGTTGTAGGCAGTTAGTGTCAAACCACGATAAATTATGTGTCTATCACTAATGGATTTTTTGCATGATCCTATCATCAATATTTGTTGTCTGCGAGGTTTTTCTTCTACATGTAGCAAGCCTAATGCCCAGCATTTAAGGAGGGGATAGAGATGCTGAAAGGGAAGTTTTTCAATAATCTTTTTTAACACACTTGCCATTGTTGACAAGCTACAACTCAATAAGGCAAAGATAGACGATGTTGTAGCCATTGAGAAAATACTAAGATCTATGATGCCTAGGTTAAATTATGTGATATGTTTTATTAAGGAATCAAGGGGATGAATTACAAAGCAGTGTTCTAGTATTTTTTTTGTCAATAATAAAAAATAAATAAAATTAAATACTTGGAGTGTTTCCGTGTACAAGAAATATCTCAGTCTTCTAGTATTGAGACGTTTGTTACTTTTTTCTTAGCATATGTCGTTAGTCGGTCGGTAATCCATTGAAGTTGGATTTGTTGCTGCAGTTTCTTGCACCTGTCAACTCATGTGCATCAAGGTGGTGGCACAACAATTTTCAGTGACACTAATTCTGAGTCCTCAAAGAATCCTTTTTTTCATTGCCAGATTTCACTTTCTTCGTCATCTCACAGGGGATGTAGTTGTCTAGTTAGTCCACCATCATAATCACGAACAATTTGCTGATATAATGACATGACCAATTATAGCATGATTTCCTTGTAAAGCTTTGAGGTCTATTAGGACTGTGTGTTGGCCCAAATGAAAACTTAATAAATCTTTATTTGTTGAGGGAGAATATTAAATTGTTAATATTTGAATTAGTTTTTACGTTGAACCTTAAGATATGATTTATTGCATCCCTATCTTCTAGGAATAAGATATTGGCTTCCTTGTTATTCTCCGTTGTCGAAGACTGTTATATTAGTTTTTCTATAGCTTAAATTTTTTTCTCCAACTATTTTTTAGTACCTACATGTAAAGATGAACTAATTTGAAGATGATAGTTGAGAGAACGGAGGAAGAAGCAAATGGATGATTTTATTTTATATTTTGAATGAAGTATTATTGTGAAGGAACGTGTGTCAGATATGAAGTCCTTTGTGTGTTGTGCTCTACCTAACATCTTAAGTCTTCGGGAAATTTCTTTCATATGTTCATGTGGTACACTTTTCTTGTGTATGAAAATCTTTAGAGAGATATTCATGTGATGTGAGAGGGCTCCTTCCTCATTGGATACGCTCCTAGGGAATTGGCAACCGTTCTTCTGATTAACATCAAAGGGGCTTTTAATGGAGACGGGCATGCTGTACCCTCTGTCTAATAGAAGAAGAAACTGGCCTTTTCAAGTCATAACCAATTCCTCAGATATGTATCTTCAGTTACAAAAAAAAAACACTTTTTTTCTGTGTGATGGTTGCTGTGGTTGGTTTCCATGGAAACCATGAATGTCTCCTCTAGTCAGTTCTCTCTCTATACTCCATCTAAGGCCTTTATCTTTTGTCTCAAGCAAACCAAGTTTATAATCTACATCTGTCTCACGATTAACTTGAATTTCAATGATGTCCCAAATACATAGCTTACAATAGTACATAGATTTAGTTCAATTGTTGTAAGAGTACTGTATTTGTCTCACGATTCTCATGTTTTTGTCATTTAGTACTGTATTTTTTGCTTTCAACACTTCCTCGTTTATGGACTTGATCTGGCTTGACAATTAGCTAGCTGGTGAGTAGCTTCAAAAACCAATCGACAGTTACGATTTTAGACAAAATTGGCAAATATAATTGAGTAAAATACTAATTCCTATTGTTGTGTTTATTGACATCATATGTACACAAAGACTGGGTCTTTTTTTTGTGTTCCCTTCCTCCTATAATGGTAATTATCAAACTTTTTCGTTGTGTAATAACAAGTGCTGAATGATGAAACAAAATTTTCACTCAGTTGCTTAGGGTTTTTGTAAACAATCCTAGGATGGGTTTGAAACATGGTGATTGAGAATGTTGAAGATAAAAAGTATTTAGTGAGGACAATGATGTATTGGTGACGCCAGGAAATGGTGAAAGAGAACCAAGTAAACAACAGTAGGGGTGAATCCAAATTTGTCAGCAAATGCTGAAGGTGGCTTTCTAATAAATGAAGAGATGGAAGTGGTGATGACTACGGAATTAGGTCTTTAATTTCTTAGAAGCACAATTTCTATTTCTCACAAGTATTGAGTAAAATCTTATTCTAGATTGCTAGTATCTACATTTATAAATGTATAATAATGTGTATCCCAACTCACCCACACATCTTTATTTCTTGTGACTTATTTTCTTGTTTGGGCCCTCGCAGGAGTATGAAGTCAAAAGTTATGGCAACTTATCCTGACGCATTTCCTCAAGACTCAATGGGCGAAATGATTGATGATAAGAGACCAGATCTTGAAATGCCCAAGTAACTAATGTTATCAGAAACACCATTAGAACAATATATGAAACTGTTGCTTTCATTACACTTATTAATCTTGGTTGCTGGTAAATTATTGATTTCTTTACTTTAATTTGATGCTCCTAATAAATTTACGAATAGTACAATAAAATGCTTTAAATAAAATTTTAGGATCAAAAGTAATAATAGGACAATTTGTTTTTTAAAGGTCTTGCCTTATTTATGAATAAAACAATTTAACACTATTCCTTTAAAATATTCACTTAAAAACAAAAAATCTACGGCATATTCCTATAAAATAGTTTCAATCTTTAAACTTTATTTTAAATTCGAGCATTCTCCATTCTAAAATTTCGGAACATAGGACTGTCAAAAATCAGATGGCTCTACGCCAATTTCAAATATACACAAGAAACGTAAACCATATATATATACAAGGCAAAACCACGTTAACCATATATAAACAAGGCAAAACCACGCACAAATTATTTTCGTATTTCCGTAGTAATAATCCTCGGTGCTAAATTTTTTTCTAAAATAACTTTTCATTTGCTCACACAACAGAGCTGAAGTAGATTTTGAGAATAATAACATAACATCAAAACCACAATTTTGGTTTTAATTGAAGTAATTATAAATCATTGAGACTCTGGAAGCAATTAAATCATCGCTGAGACTATATAAATTGAAAATGAAGAAAAAATCTAACAAGGAAAAAAAATGAAACTAAACAATATGGTGACCTTCATAAGCCAGAAAACACCCTATTACATAACAGATTGTCCACAAATATAATTCTTTCTCCAGTATGCCCATGTCAATCATCAGATAGAAAATAAACAGACTAAATTAAGACGAAAACTTAAAAGCATAAAAGCCAACTATATTTCAGTATTTCCCACCTTGCTTCTACCCCTGTTGAAAGAAACAAAGAAAGCTGCTCTGCAACAAAGTAGATCTAAATTTACAAGACAGGAACAACCAACCAAGTAAAAGAAAGGAGAAAAGGCAAAGAGAGAAGGATAAAAAGCCCGAACAAAAACCAAAAAGATAAGCATCTTAGGCAGAAAACCTAAAACCCAAAAACCCTAGGAGTAAAGACTGTTAGGAGCTAACCACTGTAAACAAAACCCAATGAGAAGGGATTGGTGCTAGAATTCTATGAACTAACTCCGCCCAGCCAATCTCAATATACAGATCTTTATCTTCACTAGGCAACCAATCACTATCTTCAGACTGCAAGAGAAGGCAAGACAGATCAAATGAGGCGGAACCCAGTTGCTGAGAAATATATTCCTAAGAACCAATATTTGCATTGGACCGCCTTCTTCAGACACTAGAGCTTAGCAACCATTAGCAATCCCATTGCTGCCCAACACAACCTTACTCTCAGAAACTACTGGTTTAGCACCCTTTGGGGCATCTCCAGTTTTTGAAACAGATCCATTCTCGGCAACTTTCTGGTCATCACCATCCTTTTCAACAAGGTTAGACTCCTTGAGCAATTCTGATTCAGACTTTTGAATATTAACTTCACCGTTTATCTCAACCTTCTCATCAGTAGGTTTCCCTTCCCACACCTACATTAATAGACATGACAAAATAATCATCAGCACACAATCTAATAATTTCACACAACTAAATTAGATGAAATATCACTTGCCTGCTTTGGGTATTGTTGCTTTGCTTTCTTTTCCAAAATAGTCTTCTGACGGGCCTCATAAAATCCAAAATCATCCAGAATGCATGTCTTACTGGTATATTCCTTAAAGATTTTGATTAATTTCAGCCCGGGCTCCAACATTACCTGCATGCATGAATAAACTTGGTTGATCAGATTAAAGTAAGGGACGCTACTAAAAGGAACTGACAACTAAATGAGCAGCACATAATTACCTCTTGGGTATCCCGACTGTTTGTGACAGGTTTGTTCTCATTGTTGTCCAATGTAATGTGCCTCAACAAATTATTAGGAACATCCTTAACAATGTGCCACTTGAGGGGAAAACAACCATTCCACTTGTCTTGCTGCCAATATTCAACACTCTTATTAAAATCAACAGAACCAACCATTTCAGCAAGCCCGACAAATTGTCCACTGGTATTAACCTGCATAAAAATACACAACGAATTAGATTAAATTTACCATACAAGAAAATACAAAAAGGCCAACACCATACACAGAGATGCTTACTGAGAAGAATAGGAATACTGGGCAGCCGCCAGGCTTCTGCTGCGCCTCCTGGTATGCAGCATCAAGCTTCTTATTGCCATTTTGTGTACTGGCCCACACGTTGTATTTAATGCTCTTGTGAATATCATCCTCGCTGTAAGACTTGATGACAAAAAATTTGGCATCAGCATATTCCTCTGGAAAATCAGCTTTATTATATAGATCTCGATCAGGAACGGTACTGGTCTTGTCTTTCTCCTCATCTGTACCAAGAGTTGCTGGTAAATTCTGCCCTTTGACTGCTAGAACAGTTGGTGCAAAAGTCTTTTGGTTCTTGCCACCCTTAGCCCTAGGTCCTCTGTTCAGCTCATTCAAACCATCTACATTCTCATTGCCATAGCCAAAGTACCCACCACTTCTTCCCCTAGTTTTGTATTTGCTGTCAACAGCTAACCAAGTCCTGCCATTAGTGCGAGTATCATACCCATGTGTTCCATAACCCATTCCAGATCTGACAGTGCTCCCATATTGACCATATAACTTGTTTGGATACATCCTATTTATAAAGTTATGGGTGGCTCCCATGGCAGGCATTGGTCTCGGATGGTGCAAGCCCTGACAAAACATAACATGGGTATAAATAACCATAACAGCAGTCAAGGTAGACAGGAATTTATCAAAGTAAGCAGAACTTTAACTGGTGGACCACGCAAAAAAAAACATTAGGCTCGATAACAGTTGAGTATAACAAACTAACAAAAACTTCAAAATATTGTGCATACCATAAATTGAGAGTTAGGGCGAAAAGTCTGGTTCCTAGAAGCACTGTTGTTGCCACCTGATATTGAAGGAGTGATAGCTGTGCTACTCACGGGCCTTGGCTGCCCATCTGAAAATAGTGGGGCATCTAGCCATGGGATTGGTGAGCGTACTCCATCAAAACCAAATCTTGGATCCTGATAACCTGAAGTTGGACCACGACCTGGCATAGCAACCCTTTCATTTGAAGCTTTGGAACTATAAGATGAATTCTGATTGGCCTGTTTAACAGGAGCAACAGAATTATTACCTTTAGTATTGCCACCGTTTGCGACACCATTAGAATTTCCATTGGCTGCCTCAACAGGGAGAGTCTTTTGATCAGCAGCGACAGAGGTAGAAACCTCACCCTGAGGAAGGACAGCGGGAGTAGGTGTGAATGGCGCACTTGTTGGTGTTAACGGTTGAAAATAGGGAGGATACTGGTAGTGTTGAGGCCCGTACAACTGGCCATCATTTCCCATGGTTGGTACTGGAGACCCTGCTGGGGAATATGGGCCATACGGAGCATATCCATATCCATGGTGATAAACTAGAGACCCATTATCCCCATAAACTCCCTGACAAAATCAAAAAATAGCGTAGATAAAAGCATTAGCAATTGGATCAAAAGGGCTGCAGATGGAAGAAAACGGGAATGTAAAAATTCTCACCGAAGTCATCTCAACTCCTTCCGAATTCACATATCTGGAATAATCATCCCACTCGTTACCAGTTCCATCATAACCTGCAATGAACCAAACCATTTAGCTTGCATGAGAATTATATAGTGCAGTAACAAAACTCACTAACAAGGAATCCATGTCGTTTGTTTGCAGTATTTACCCATAAACTTACCACCATAATAATATGCAGTAGACGGATAACCATTTGGTAGGTAACACATAGCAGGATCAATAAAATCCAACACTGGGGTCACAGACCGTTCGTATGACGGGATCTGGCCATTAGCACCATTTCCTGAATCAACTGATCCATACTGATTCCCAGTGGCCTACACAATTGAACAAATCAACTCAGCATACAATTCACTAACAGAACACAGCAAACAGATGCAAACATCTCATTTAACATATCAAAAGCTATACTACTGTTTACAGTGAGTCAAATCGTGAAATTTATATAACAAACATAAAAACACACAAGATTTTACCTTCTTGGTAGGTTCAGGCATCTCCAAGGGCTTTGGCTGAGTTTCTAGCGATAGCTTCTGCAGCAAATCAGTTGCTTCTGTAGCAAATCAGTGAAGGAACACAAAAAACCTCCGGAAAAATCAAAGTATTCAACAACGAAAAAACCTAAAACTCGTCACACATACAACAAAATTCCAAAAGAACTCAAACCCTCAATACCCAACAACTCAAACGAGTCAATTTAGACCGCAAAGTCAACACCGTAAAAAACTCAAGCAGATTTTAGCAAAAAACTCAAGCATACAAAAACCCCATCATGCAGCCATCACAAATCAGCAAGCAGAACACCAAACCCTAAAAGATCAAAGCCCAAAAATTAGGTTTAGAAACGAATACGCAACAGATCCAATCAGCGATTCACCAGAACAGATCAAGAAAGCAAACACGAGATATAAATTGCATAAAATAATAAGGATACGATCCGCAGGATTAGCAACGGTAGCCATCTGAAATCAAGCACGAGATCTGGTGCTCCTTGCGTGACAGAAGCGAGAAACGGGAAGCCCTAAATCCGAATCGAAATCGAGGGTTTAAGCCCCAAAATCGAAGAGTCGAGAAAACCCTAAAGGGAGCGAAACAGAGAGAGAAAGAAAGAGATAGAGAGAGAGAGAAGAGGGGGAAAGAGAAAAAAATAGAGAGAGAACGAAACACAACACAACACACAACGGGTCTCGCAGCCGCCAAGGGTTTGGGTTTTTGGGGAGAGAGGGTTTTGCTCTTCCAAAAGCAGTGATTCAAATAGCACCACCACGCTCTCTTTTCGCACTCTCCTCTCTCACCCGCGGGTCACTCCGTGATCTCATTCCCCCTCTCTGATTCGCCCATCTCTACACGTGGCGCTCCCCCATTCGATCTCCCTTTTCTAAATTATTTTCCCTCTCGCGTCATCATTGGTCTGTCGCACTCGCTTGGTAGAGTCTTCTAGTGACTTTAGAAACTCCCCTTGTGAATCTTGTAGATGCGGGGTTTGGGCAAAAGATGGAAACCCTAATTAGAAAATGACAGAAATGTCCTCGTCCAGCTGTACTTGTGGTAACCCTTCTTCGGTTTTTTCTTTGCCTCCTTCTGTCATGTGCTCCACCACACATACTCTTCAAATTCATTTCGAGTTTATCAAAACAAAATAAAAAAACAAATAATTATTATTATTTTTCTTAAATAACCCTATTTTGCCTTTCAATTAATACAATGCTTTTTTTTTTCAAGAATTAAATAAAAAAAATATTACTATTAAATAATAATTAATAATTTACATGCCTTGGAAGATTAAGCGTAGTAGGTAACTTCGATATTAAGATACCACTTTTTCAATGCTATTTGTTGGTCAAAATTAGGAAGAGAAAAAAAGATAGATATAAGATCGTCGTTTAATTTAATATTATTTGGTAGGATAATAAGATAACTATTGATTACAATAGTTATGTAAATTTATTTTATTTGATAAGTATTAGCTAAAGAGAATAAATAGTATTTTAACTTTCCATCAAAATTAATAAAAACATGTGTTGAAAAATAATGTAGATATTCGTTCTTGTTTCATTGAATTTCAATAACATCCCTTCACATCATTAACTTGAAAGCAACCTTACCTTTCATGTTTTCAGTAAAATTGAAGCAGGATTTGCACTGAAAAATAAAACCATGACAAATCCATTTTTATGTGTAACTTACTTTTTAAAAATGACATTTTAGAAAATAATGCTTTGTTATAATGTTTTTTTCAACTTTTTTATAAAATAAGAATTATTAAATAGCACAAATTTAAAAATTAAAAATAATTAATTACTATATTTACTAAATTAAATATTATTTTAAAGATTAAAATATTATTAGTATTTAAAATGATTTTTATTATTAATAAATATTTATAAAATAAATTTTAGTTAATAGTTAGATGAAAATTTATATTTTTTATTAATAATAGAAACTAATTTAAATATAATAATCTTCTAATTTATAAAATAGTTTATAATTTAATTAAAAATAACTAATTATTTTAATTTTTAAAAATAATTTTTATTTAACGATATTCTTGTAGTGAAAAAATACTTTTATAGATATAATTTTGTTGGAATAAAACAAAAATTTAATAAAAATTATTGATACTCTTATCAGATCATTGATGTTGTAATAAACTAATGATTTCACAAAAATAATGCATTACTTGTATTTTCTATTATATGGAAAATATTAGTGTAACATTATGTTTTTATATCATGTTTATTGTATAAATTAATGAGAAAAAACGTTATTAAAAAATGTGGTGCATTTTTTGTAGATACTATTATCAAATTTAATATTGATTATTCTTGTAATTGTTGGAGATCTCACGTCGACTAAAGATTAGAGCCTTTCATTGTATATAAGTGGGTGCAAACCTCAACCTCATGAGCCGGTTTTATGGGATTGAGTTAGGCTTAAAGTCCACCATGTAACAGTAATCGATGTAAAAAAAATACTATATTTGTTGAATAATAAATCAATGAAATATATATTTTTTACATTGTGGTAAAAGTAGCTAATGTGGTTGGCATAACATGAACAATATCAATAATTATTGTAATCGAACTAGAAAATATATATTATATGAATTTCTTGTTCAATCTATGTAAATGTCATTGGTTAGGGCACCAACTCGTGTTTCTTTTTTTTTTTTCTTTGTGAAAAATTGTATTCTTCATACTTTAAAACAAAAGTGTTTTTTTTCTACTATCAAACAAAATTTGTTCTTGAGTCATTAGGTTGGAGATCTTACATGAATTATAGATAAGATTAATTTTACAATATATAAATAGAAATAATCATCATTTTACTAAGTCAATTTCATACATGGAGTTAAACTTGAATTTTAATTTTTAATATAGTACCAAAATTAATTAGGTTTTTTGGTCTATTGTGTCACTCACTATCGAATCACTTACAAATATATAGTCACATGCTCGAGGTATACATACCTCGATGTGAGTGTGAGGGAGTATTAAAGATCTCAATGATTAGAGATAAAGTCAATTTATAATATATAAATGAAAATGGAGTGTGCTGATGGTGGTGATAATTTTATCTTCTTTTTAGTGTACTATAGTTGTTTCTAGAAAACCCTTTTGAAGTATATGAAGTATTATCATAAATTTGTATTTAAAATTAAACATAGTATTATTCATGAGTAGGAGTTTTGTTATTCTATTTTAATTAAATATTTTTTTGTTTAAAGTAAAAAATAAAAAACGATTATATTATATAGAATGTGACACGTTATACATTAATTATTAGCAAAACCATTGTGGAATGTATCTCATTCTACATGCGTTACTCTTTGCAGTTTAGAGGAAATGTGGTATTCCACATCGGTTATAAATAGTAATCAATATTTACATGAATTTCTCCTTATAGTTAGTGTAGAATGCCACAATCTACATCGGTTATTAATCAAATTATAATATCTTTATAATTTCTACATCAGTTGTTGATCAGTCTATAATATCTTTATAATTTCTACACCAGTTACTGAACTACTAAACTGAACTGATGTTAAGTGTCAAAATAACTGATGGAAAAAGTCTTTACTAAGAAACATAACGAATGTATTATCAATAAATTATTTTATCAATTAAACAAAATTTAATATTTTCTAAAAAACATAATTCTTATAATTTATGATTTTCAAATGTGAAAAACTGTCTACTTTGTTAAACACACTCCAACGGTTAGTAATAAGTATAAAAAAATTATCTAATTATATTTTGATAAATTATTAATATGTTCATAAAATATGGTTTACTTATTTTATTTATTATTATAACTAGTTGAATGTACATTTTTTGTCAAAAAAAATACATTGGAACTTGATAATTACTTTATTTTTTCTCTTTTTATCATTATCACTTTTCTCATTGTCTTGTTACTTTTTTTTCATATTAATCATTGTTGTTAATGTATTAGTGCAGAAAACGCATACTACAACGACTTTCTAGGCTGGTCAAACGAAAACCGGGACTTTCTAGGCTGGTCAAACGAAAACCGGTGTAACAAAAAATGTGGTGCAATTTTTGTAAATATATGGTGCATATTGCATCGATTTGACAGTCCAACCAGTGTAATATATTGGTCTAAGACTTAAATTTGTTTAAAACTCTTTTTTGTGTTAGCATGGTATATTATACCCCGGTTAAATAGTCCAATCGGTGTAATATACCGGACTCACAAAAAAAAAGTTTAAAAAAAGCTTAGGTGAGAGTGTGGTATATTACACCAGTTAGTTAGCCCAACTAGTGTAATATACAACGCTCTCACTTAAGCTTTTTTAAACCTTTTTTTTATTGTGAGTCTGGTATGTTACTTCGGTTGGGACATCCACTCGGTGTAATATATGGTGCTTAGAACAAGGAAAAAAATTAACTTTGGGCAGCATATATTACACCGGTTGGGTGACCCAATCGATGTAATATGTACCATTTTGAGTAAAAAAAAATTATACCAGTTATTACTAAAATCCGATGTATCATATATTCTCTAAATCTATTTTCAAGTTCGCGTCTCACTGCTCATTCGCGATACTATTTTTTTTGCTCCTTTGTCTTCCACCGTCGTTGCTCCTTCATGCTCTTATTCTCCATTCTTTTCCTTTGTTTTCATTCTTGCTTCTTTGCTACTCTTGTGTGCCTCCAATTTTCTTCCTCCATTGTTGCCCCCAAATTCATTAATCTCCTATTTGTTCACCACCCCTTCAAAAATTTATTTCTTCTCGCGACCACCACTCTTGCTCTTCGGTGCCATCTTTCTTCCTCTTCGGTGTCACCGTTCTTCCTCTTCGTTATCACCAATCCTTTCGTCGTTGTGCCTCCATTATCACGCCACATTGCCCTTGTTCTGTGGCAATAACTCATTTGTTCACGCTCCAAGGTGAGTTTTTTTATTTTTCAAATTTGTAATTTTATTTGTAATTTTTAATTTGTAATTTTAATTTTAATAATAGTTTTAATTTTAAATTTAAATTTAATTTTAGTTTTAGTTTTAATTTTAATTATTAATATAGTTTAATTATTTTTATAAATAATTTTTTTGCTGCTTGGTTTCACTACCACCGTCAGCTCATCAATTCATGCTCCAAGTTAGTTTTTTATTTTCAAACATATTAATTTAGTTCACAATTATCTATATAAATGATTAGTTTTATTTGTATTTTAAATATATTGTATTATGTTGAACATCTTAGTATTAGATTCGGGGGTGATCGACCCTCAACAAATTGTAATGTGTTTTATAATGTATTGTGTTTGGAATATAGTGTTGTTTTAATTTTTATATGTTGAACGCTTTGGTATTGGGTTCGGGGGTGATCGTCCCTTGACAATTTGTATTTTGTTTACATCAACTAAAATTAGTTGATATTGATAGATTAGTTTTTCTGATATTGATCAATATTCTAATATACATTCTGAAGAGGAGGACATGATTCGTGACACTAGAGAAGATAGATTCCAGGAAGCACATATGTGTGATTCATTGAAAGATAATTTCGGAACACCTTTTTATCCCGGTTGTTCAAGTTTCACACGTTTGTCAGCAGTATTAAAATTAATTAATACTAAGGCAAGAAATGGGTGGACCGATAAAAGTTTCACTGAGTTGCTCGAGTTGTTGCATGAAATGCTTCCAACAGATAATACATTGTCCACCCGTCATTATGAGGCAAAGAAGATATTATGTCCGATGGGTATGGATTACGAGAGAATACATGCATGTCCCAATGATTGCATACTGTATAGCAAGGAGTTTGAATCATTGCACAAGTGTCCAAGATGCGGGGTATCACAATACAAAGTGAAGGATGATGAGAGTGAGGAAGATTATGTGAAAAAGGGTCCTCTTACAAAAGCATTATGGTATCTTCCAATCATTCCGTGATTTAAATGTTTGTTTGTCAATGTTAATGATGCAAAAAACCTCAAGTGGCATGCAAATGGAAAAAAATCTGATGGATTGTTACGACATGCTGCCGATTCACTACAATGGAAGAAAATTGATTATTTGTTTCTTGAGTTTGGGATTGATCCAAGAAATCTTAGACTTGGTCTTGCAACAAATGGTATGAATCCTTATGGTAATTTTAGTAGCAAACATAGTTTGTGGCCAATATTAGTCATTATTTATAATTTGTCTTTTGGTTGTGTATGAAGAGAAAATATATGATGTTGTCTATGATGATATCAGGACCAAAACAACCTGAAAATGACATTGATGTTTACTTAAGTCCATTGATCGAAGACTTTAAGCTTTTATGGGATCAAGAAGTTGAAGTATTTGATGCATATGAGAAGTTCAAATTCAATTTGGGGGCATTGTTATTTTGCACCATTAACGATTTTTCGACATATGAGAAAATGAGCGGTTATAGTGTTAAAGGACATAATGCTTGCCCGATATGCGAAGAGAACACAAATTACCATAGGAGGAAAACTTCTTACATTGGACATCGAAGGTTTTTTAAGCGTAATCACCCTTATCATAGGTTAAAGGAAGCTTTCAATGGATCTCAAGAGGATAAAATTGCACCTCCACCCTTAACTAGCAAGGAAGTGCACAACCGAGTTTGCAATGTGAATATGACTTTTGGAAAAACACATAAGAAAAACATTATGAAAAACATCTGGTAGAAGAATTTCATATTCTTTGAATTTCATATTAAAGGAAAGACGAAAGATGGTATAAATGCTCGTAAAGATCTAGCTGAGATGGGTGTTAGCCTGAAGTTGCAGCCACAACCACATGGTAAACGAACATATTTCCCTTCAGCATGTCATACTTTGTCAAAATCTAAAAAAGTTAAGTTTTTGCAGGTGTCTGCAGGGAGTTAAAGTACCACAATGATACTCTTCAAATATTAAAAGTCTTGTGTCGATGCAAGATTTGAAACTTGTGGGCTTAAAATCTCATGATTGTCATGTTCTCATGCAAAACCTTCTCCCAGTTGTTATTCGTGGAATTTTACCAAAAAATGTTAGACAAGTGATCACTTGCCTATGCATCTTCTTTAATGCTATTTGTAGAAAAGTTATTGATCCTAATAGCTTGGATGAATTAGAAAATGAAGCTATCATTATCTTGTGTCAACTAGAGATGTATTTTCCTCCTTCATTCTTTGACATCATGGTTCATCTAATTGTTCATTTAGTAAGGGAAATTATAATATGTAGTCCCGTTTTTTTACATTGGATGTACCCAGTTGAGCGATGCATGAAGATATTCAAAGGGTATGTGAAGAATTCGTACATTCCAGAAGCATCTATTGTTGGGAGATACATTGCCGAGGAAGCAATTGAGTTTTGTCCAACATATATGTTAGAAGTAGAAGCCATAGGAGTTCCAAAGTCCAGGCATCAAGCAATGTGTGAAGGTAAAGGCACACGAGGTGTGAGGGTGGTTAAAAAAGACCAACAAGAAGTTCTTCAAGCACATTTGTATATTCATGAATCACATCACTCATATTTATATTAAAATGTAGGTATGTAAATCAAATAATTATGAACATGAATACTTATGGTTTCCTTGAACCCCAATCCATACAGAAGTCCGGGAATAAAAAACTTGATTGTCAGACTTACATTCAAAGATGGATTCAGACATAAAGAAAAAAAAAATATTTTGCTCCTTTTATAAATGAGCAGGTAAAACTTGTTACATTTAAAGTTTACATAATTATAAAAATGACTAATGAAATGTTTTACACTAGGTCTCATTGGCAATTGATGCTTATTTGCCTCATAGACAACATTGTTGTCTAATTTTGTTCACTGCATAGGAAGTTGAGTCAATATATGAAAACTACAGTACAAAAGTATGTTATTGTAAATTATATAATTTATTGTGAATTACTAATGTTTTTTCTCTTTTTAGTGGAATCAATATATGCAGTGTCTTAAGGGGTAGGTCCACTTCATCATCACAAAATCTACGTTGGATTTATCCTAAGGTTATTCACTTCTTCATTAAAACTATTAGGTTTTACTTTTTTAAGTTCAATTAAATTAATTGTTACTTATATTTCATAATAGTGCAATAAGTAACAAGGGACTTTGAATGTGGTTATTATGTGATACATTGGATGTGGACCATAGCACGTGTGAGGATTATAAACTCTTGGGAGCAGGTATTATGTGATTTTAAATGCTCTAACTTCTCATTATGGATATTTAAAGTTAGTATGAACAATAATATACTCTTACATTTCTCAACTTTTTGAAGATTATGAGCCACTAAGCACATAAAGTCTTGAAGAAATTCTTCATGAATGGGTCAAGTACTTTCTACAAATTAGGAATCAAAACATGCAATGATTTGTAACTTTCTAACATATGTACATTTTCATTATATGTAAATTATGCAATTTTGATTAGTTTTAATACCAATCTTTATATTTCTCTACATATATAAATCAAGTTGGCTGGTATTCGGGTTTTATTATATTTACAAGTTTATAAATTTGGGAAAAAACACATTTTATTAAATTTATAAAAAAATGACACATTTTACACCGGTTATGACCATAACAAGTGTAATATGGGGGCTCAATTCACTAAAAAATGTGCTTCAGAGTTACACATTACACCGATTATTACCTTAATTGGTGTAATATGTGGCCTCATTCATACCCTATATTATACCGGTTGACTCGAGTAACCGGTATAATATGGGGCTACATATAACATCAGTGGCTTAACAAGTGTTATATGTAATTCACATTTTACAACGTCCACATCTACATTGATGGCAGGACTGACGTAAAATATCTCAGAACCGGTGTAAAATGTCATTTATGCACTAGTGATAATTCATGTCACTTCTAAGTAGAGATGTAAACAAGTGAGGTCAAATCAAGCTCTGAAACGTTAAACTTGACTTTGATTTTAAATATTAAACTTGAGCTTAATTTATTTAACTCATTTATAATTTAAATAAAATTTTAAAATTTTTATTATTTTAAAAAAAATAAATTATCAATTAACATCTAATACATATTTTTAATATTAATCTAATAGTGAAAAACATGCACTAACAATAGTTAAAAAAACTTAACTTTGAAATAAATATAGTAACATTTTAATAAGACATAACATATAGCACCTTTTAATAAATACACATGAGCCTTTAAAGTCAAAATTTTAAATTTTAGTCTTGATTTATTTAAATAATTAAAGTTAATCGAATTTTAAGATTGTTTAGTTAACTTAATAAAAGAGATTGAAAAAGTAATTAACAAGTTGAATTCAAGTAATTCACACATAGTTTGGCTAATTTACATTCATGTTTCTAACATTATTATCAATGTACTCATTGTTGCTAATGTTGTTGTCATTATTAATAATATCACGCCACCACATATCATTTATTTATTCATATTATGTTCAATATTAAACATTAGTTATGATCGAGGGTTGCCCCATTTTTATTTAGTTTTTATATTCATATTATCATATCTTAACCCACGAAATAGATTCAAAATTAAAATACACCAATAGTTGTGAAAAAAGAAGAAGAAGAAAACTTAAGGATGCATAGAATTTAAATAGCAGAGTAAATCTGGTATATAATGTATTATATTTTATTAGGCTTTTTTGGTAGTTGTTTTTTATTTTTAAATAATAATTAAAATCTCTCATTGGATATTATTTGTTAGTATGCTTATTAGAGAGCGTGTTAGACCATTTGTCCTAATTAGTTAAATGAGCTTCAAAAGTCACATATTCATATTGTTATTCAAATTCAAATACAACAAATTGGTGTTTACGAATATTATTTTCTTTGAATTGTGTTTGTTTTTTTTTTTTTTTTTAATAAACAAAGAATTGAGTTTCTAATGACAACATAAGATAAATGACCTATCTATAGTAACAATTGTTTTTAGAACGAAATTAGGTAAAGTCCTAAACTATTTATCAGAGACAATAGATCGTCTAACGAACCAATAAAGTACAACAATTTTATATTAATTTGCCCAAACTTACAAACTATGTACAATTATATTATTAAAATATTTCACTAATTAAATCTTAATTATAAGTAAACACATAAATTAATCCTGATTAGCCCATTTTAGTCTCTCGTTGAAATTAAGATCTCAAAAAAATGTAAAAAAAAAAAAACTTAAAAGAACTTTAGAAAGTGAATAATACAAAGGTTTTAGCTTTCTCATAAAACTTAAATATTTAAGTAGAATATGTAAGCTTGTATTTTTCATGGGTGTCTTCTTCTCTCGAGACACGAATCTTTTTATATAGTCTTCATGATTTTAATTTTTGCTTTGTATGGATTTCAAGTAATTATTTAATATTATAATATTGGCTAATGTCTTAAAATAAGTGTTGCATGACTTTATTATTGTTTGTACAAAGAAGAAATTGGAATGTTGCATTTCCATAGATGTTCCAAAGCTCATCATAAAAACAATTTGAATATATAAAATAAGGGGTAATATGATTGAATCCATTTAACTATTTTACTTCTTAACTCAATATGAATGTGGGAAAACATTGTATTTTTATGTGTAAATTATGTTTGAAGACTTAGTCATTATATGCAAATTAAACGCATAAATAAACTTCTGTTAGTCATTATATGCAAATTACAAGCATAAACTTGATAAACTTCTGTTTTAATTATAAAACTTATAGGATTACAACTGATTACGTAGATTATGTTTACATGTTAAATAAAGTGGTTTTGATGATTTTTAAATATGTCATTTGTTGTGTGTGTCTAGTTAGGTAGATTTTTAGTTGTTAATTTGCATCTAGTTATGATCCAAGTTCATATGATTTGAATTATCTTTTGAAAGTTTTGTTTTTCAAATATGTGGTACATTTAGTTAGTTGATTTATACTTTAAATTAGTTGAAATAATTTTTATTTAAGTTTGATGATTACAACAAGTTTTTTAACATTTATTTATCGTATCAACCGATTGAAAAACACTTTAGATTTTTAAAAGAAATTAAAAATATTTTGTTTCCTTTTATTTTTTTGTTAAGTAAAATTAATTAGTTATTTTGATAAATAAACTGATTTTTTTATGTTGTGCTTTTAACATAAAATGAAATTTTTTTATGTTGTGATTTCAAAAAAAAAAAATGAAAACAATAAGTTTGTTTTAAGAATTAATTAAGAAATTTTAACAAAGAATCTTGTTATGATTCTCAAACTTTTTTAAATGATTTTAACATATTTCATTAAATAATCAAGCTAATTTAACCATCTTTTAACTCTATATAAAAATAGTTTTCTCATCATTTTAAAAACATCTAAAGAGATTACATAATACATTTTTTCAAGACAACAAATAAAACAGCTTTAGAATCATTCTTAAAATCTTGGATCATTGATACGGTGTGAAGTAGGATTCATAGGTTATATTTTCTTTTGTTCTTCATTTGTGTAAAACCCAAGTGCACTATAAATTCATTCTTTTATATTGTTATGTGTTGTAAACAATTTCATATAGTGTTTTTGAGATCTATGTTTTTGTTGAGAGTGTTGTTTGTTATTGAAGGGTTTAAGATCAGGTAGCTTAATAGGTAGCTTAACAGGTAGTATAGAAAGTAACAGGTATCAGGTAGGTAGCAGGTAACAAGTAGCAGTTAATAAATAGCATGTAACAAGTAGCAGGTAACAGGAAACATGTAACACGTAGCAAATATAATGGAGTAGGTAGTAGAAGGTAGCAGATAGTAGGTACCAGGTAACAAGTAACAGGTAACATGTAATAAGTAGTAGGTAGCAGGTAGCAGGTAACTGGTAGCAGGTAGAGGTAGCAGATAGTAGGTAACTGGTAAATAGTAATTGATAACAGGTAGTAGGTAGTAGGTAACAAGTAGTAGGTAACAGGTAACAATTAACAGGTAGCAACTAGGTAGCAGGTAATAACAAGTAGTAGGTAGCAGGTAACTGGTAACTAATAACTGATAACAGGTAGTAGGTAATAGGTAATAGGTAACTAATAACAGGTAGCAGGTAACAGGTAGCAGGTAATAGGTAAAAGGTAGCAGGTAGCAGGTAACATGTAGCATGTAGCCGGTAGGAGGTAATAGCAGGTAGTAGGTAGCAGGTAACTGGTAACTAGTAACTGATAATAGGTAATAGGTAATAGGAAACTGATAACAGGTAGCAGGTAACAAGTAATAGGTAAAATGTAGCATGTAGTAGGTAACAGGTAGGTAGTAGGTAGTAGGTAGCAGGTAACAGGTAACAGGTAACATGTAACAGGTAGTAGGTAGTAGGTAGTAACAGGTGACATGTAACATGTAGGAGGTAACAGGTAGGAGGTAACAGGTAAAAGGTAACAGGTAAAAGGTAGCATGTAGCAGGTAAAAGGTAGCATGTAGTAGCAGGTGACAGGTAACTGCTAGCAGGTAACAAGTAACATGTAGGAGGTAACAGGTAGCACGTAAAAGGTAGCATGTAGTAGTAGATGAGAGGTAACTGCTAGCAGGTAACAGGTAGCAGGTAGCAGGTGACAAGTAACTGCTATCAGGTGACAGGTAACACGTAACAGGTAACAGGTAACATGTAACAGGTAACAGGTAGCAGGTAGCAAATAGCAGGTAGCAGGTAGCAGGTAACAGGTAACAGGTACCAGGTACCAGGTAAAAGGTAACATGTATAAGGTAGCATGTAGCAGGTAAAAGGTAGCAGGTAGCTGGTAAAAGGTAGCAGGTAGCAGGTACAAGGTACTAGGTAAAAGGTAACAGGTATAAGGTAGTAGGTAGTAGTAGGTGACAGGTAATTGCTAGCAGGTAACAGGTAACGGGTAGCAGGTAATATGTAACTGATAACAGGTAGCAGGTAATAGGTAAAAGGTAACAGGTAATAGGTAACTGATAACAAGTAGTAGGTAACAGGTAGCATGTAATAGGTAAAAGATAACAGGTAGCAGGTAACAGGTAGCAGGTAAAAGGTAGCAGGTATAAGGTAACAGGTAAAAGGTACCAGGTAAAAGGTAAAAGGTAACAGGTAAAAGGTATCATGTGACAGGTAACTGCTAGCAGGTAACAGATAACAGGTAGCAGGTAGGAGGTAACAGGTAGCATGTAGCAGGTAAAAGATAACAGGTAGGTAACAGATAGGTAAAAGGTAGCAGGTAGCAGGTAGTAGGTAAAAGGTAGCAGGTAACAGGTAGTAGGTAGTAGGTAACAGGTAGTAGGTAGCAGGTAAAAGGTAGCAGGTAGCAGGTAAAAGGTAAAAGGTAACATGTATAAGGTAACAGGTAGTAGCAGATGACATGTAACTACTAGCAGGTAACAAGTAACAGGTAGCGGGTAAGAGGTAACAGATAAAAGGTAGCATGTAGCAGGTAAAAGGTAAAAGGTAGCAGGTATAAGGAAGCAGGTGACAGGTAATTGCTAGCAGGTAACAGGTAACATGTAGAAGGTAATAGGTAGCATGTAGCAGGTAGCTGGTAAAAGGTAGCATATATAAGATAGCAGGTAGCAAGTAGTAGTAGGTGAGACGTAACTGCTAGCAGGTAACAGGTAACAAGTACCAGGTAACAGGCAGTAGGTAACAAGTATCAGGTATCAGGTAGCAGGTAAGAGGTAACTGGTAGCAAGTAAAAGATAGCAGGTATAAGGTAGTAGGTAACATGTAACATGTAGCAGGTAGCAGGTAACAGGTAGCAGGTAGCAGGTAGGAGGTAACAGGTAGCATGTAGCAGGTAAAATGTAGCAGGTAGTAGGTACCAGGTAAAAGGTAGCAGGTAGTAGCAGTTACCAAGTAAAAGGTAGCAGGTATAAGGTAGCAAGTAGTAACAGGAGACACGTAACTGGTAGCAGCTAATAGGTAACTGATAATAGGTAGCATGTAACAGGTAAAAGGTAGCAGGTAACAAGTAACAGGTAATCAAGCTAATTTAACCATCTTTTAGCTCTATATAAAAATAGTTTTCTCATCATTTTAAAAACAACTAAAGAGATTACATAATACATATTTTCAAGACAACAAATAAAACAGCTTTAGAATCATTCTTAAAATATTGGATCATTGATACGGTGTGAAGTAGTAGGTAGCGGGTAACTGGTAACTAATAGCAGGTAATAGGTAAAAGGTAGCAGGTAGGTAACAAGTAAAAGGTAGTAGGTAGCAGGTAGCAGGTAACAGGTAGCAGGTAGCAGGTAAAAGATAGCAGGTATAAGGTAGCAGGTAGGAGGTAAAAGGTAACAGGTAAAAGGTAGCAGGTAGTAGCAGGTGACAGGTAACTGCTAGCAGGTAACATGTAACAGGTAGCAGGTAGGAGGTAACATGTAACATGTAACAGGTAAAATGTAGCAGGTATAAGGTAACAAGTAACAGGTAGGTAACAAGTAACAAGTAGGTAACATGTAGCAGGTAGTAGGTAAAAGGTAGCAAGTAGTAGGTAACAGGTAGTAGGTAGCAGGTAAAAGGTAGTAGGTAGCAGGTAAAAAGTAGCATGTATAAGGTAGCAGGTAGTAGCACATGACAAGTAACTACTAGCAGGTAACAGGTAGCAGGTAGGAGGTAACAGGTAAAAGGTAGCAGGTAGCAGATAACAGGTAGAAGGTAACAGGTAAAAGGTAGCAGGTGACAGGTAACATGTAGGAGGTAACAGGTAGAAGGTAATAGGTAGCATGTAGCATGTAGCAGGTAAAAGGTAGCAGGTAGCAGGTAGTAGTAGGAGAGAGGTAACTGCTAGCAGGTAACAGGTAACAGGTAGTAGGTAACAGGTAGCAGGTGACTAGAACAGGTAAAGGGTAACAGGTAGCATATAGCATGTAGCAGGTAACTGGTAGCAGGTATCATGTAGCATGTAGCAGGTAGGAGGTAACAAGTAACAGGTAGCAAGTAGCAGGTAGAAGGTAAAAGGTAGCAGGTAGCAGGTAGAAGGTAAAAGGTAGCAGGTAGCAGGTAGCAGGTGACAGGTAACTGGTAGCAGGTATAAGGTAGCAGGTGACAGGTAACTGGTAGCAGGTAACAGGTAACAGATAATAGGTAAAAGGTAACAGGTAGCAGGTAATAGGTAATTGATAACAGGTAGCAGGTAACAGATAACAGGTAATAGGTAAAAGGTAGCAGGTAGCAGGTAGCAGGTAACAGGTAAGTAACGGGTAGCAGGTAGTAGGTAGCAGGTAACTGCTAGCAGGTAACAGGTAACAGGTAACATGTAACAAGTAGCAGGTAAAAGGTAGCAGGTAACAGGTAGTAGCAGGTGACAGGTAATTGGTAGCAGGTAGGAGGTAACATGTAGCATGTAGCAGGTAAAAGGTAGCATGTATAAGGTAACAGGTAACAGGTAGGTAACAGGTAACAAGTAGGTAAGAGGTAGGTAAAAGATAGCAGGTAGCAGGTAATAGGTAAAAGGTAGCAGGTAAGAGGTAGTAGGTAGCATGTATAAGGTAAAAGGTAGCAGGTAGCAAGTAAAAGGTAAAAGGTAGCATGTATAAGGTAGCAGGTAGTAGCAGATGACAGGTAACTGCTAGCAGGTTATAGGTAGCAGGTATGAGGTAACAGGTAAGAGGTAGCAAGTAGCAGGTAACAGGTAGTAGGTAAAAGGTAGCATGTAACAGGTAAAAGGTAGCAGGTAGTAGCAGGTGACAGGTAATTGCTAGCAGGTAACATGTAACATGTAGGAGGTAACATGTAGAAGGTAATAGGTAGCAAGTAGCAGGTATAAGGTAGCAGGTAGTAGGTAGTAGTAGGTGAGAGGTAACTGTTAGGAGGTAACAGGTAGTAGGTAATGTTAGAATGGATGACTTTAAACTAGAGGGGGTGAATTGTTCAAAGAGGATTTTCGCAAACTTTTAAAACAATAATGAAATTATTACAAGAAACAATTTATAAGAAATTCAGTTTGCCAAAACAGCAGTACTAGAAAAACAATCGGTTGTTTCACATAAACAATCGGTTGTTTATACCAGTAAACAATAAACAAAACTGAATTTAAAGAGTTAAGGATAGAGAGATTGCACACAGATGTTTATACCGGTTCACTCCAAACCCAGAGCTACATCCAGTCTTCTCAGAAACCTTGAGGAAATCCACTAAGCAATCACAACTTTGATCACTTACACCACAACCAAGAAAGTGACCTTGAACACCTCAAGACACACACTCTTCTTGGCCAACACACTAACACTAAGATTGCTGATCTTGATCTCCTCAAGAACACACAGCCAATCTCAGCAAACACAAAAACGAAACTTGTTTCACATAGTACAAAGATTACACTTGTTACATAAGATAATCTGAAATCAATACAAGAAGAATCCTATTCCACAACTTTGATTAATCACAAACTTTCAGCAATCTCAGCTCTTTGAAAAACTCAAAAACTCTTAGCAAAAACTTGTCAAAGATTTTTCTTCAAATCTGTTTTTCTGAATTTATTCAAAGATGTAGTTTGTTATCAAATCTTAACAAACTCTTAAATTGCATTAAAAGATTGGTCAAACATTTAATGACTGAAGCGTAATCAGTTAAATCATTTAAAGCTCAGTCAAAGATAAAATAGTTTTTCTGTTATGGTCCCAAAACAAACAACCGTTTGTTTTCTCAAATCAATCGGTTGTTTTGGTTTTAACAACTTAACCATTTGAAAAACATTTTTCAAATCTTTTCTCAAAACATCTAAGTGTAAACAATCGGTTGTTTCGACAAAACAATCGGTTGTTTTAACTTAGTTTGAAAACATTTTACTTTCACAAAGATTGAGAATGCCTATGCTTT
>Ga0123342_1002440_pt1 | contig 30889 bp, 11 predicted proteins | sample Turbeawhitnodule_FD_89960 | JGI IMG/M metagenome (GOLD analysis project Ga0123342, IMG submission 89960) | Root nodule microbial communities of legume samples collected from Mexico - Turtle bean Mexico white nodule | ecosystem: Host-associated > Plants > Roots > Nodule | place: Mexico: Nepantla... | reverse complement strand
TCATATTAATTTAAAATATTTTATAAATTAATAATTAGTTTTATAAAATTTAATCACTCTAAAATTAGTATCTAAATTTAAATAATAATGACTAAAAATTAAGTATAGATTAGAAACTAAAAAATTAGTTTCTAATTTAATTATTTTTATAAACCAAAAATTAGTCACTAAAAATAATATCTTAATAAGAGACTAAAAAAATGGTCTCTAAAAATAATTTTATTTTTATTTTTATTATTAGTAACCAAAAATATAGTATCTAATTAATTATAACTTTTTACTAATAATAGATACCATTTTAGTATCTAATAATTTTTAGTTTATAAAATGGTATCTAAATTAGTTACTATAGAAATTAATTTTATTTTTTTTCTAAATTAGTTATTATTAGACAATTTTCTTGTATTGCATGGCTTGGAAAAGAAGACAAGATAGTTATAGTGGCGGATACGGCAGGTAGAAGATGTTGAAGAGAATCCTGTATGCAACAAGCTACTCTTAATATTTTAGTAATTTAATCTTAACCCAATCTTAATTTACATTTCTATAATTCTTGTATCCCATCTGTTTATTCATGCATGATCATTAAACTAACTTTTAGCTTTAAGTTCTATGCATGAAATAGTATTTTTTACAGTGCCACTAATTTGATCTTATTATCCCAACAAAACACACTCAACACAATAACCATACTATTGATGTAAAACAAAAATATCTCTTGACTAGTGATGTGCATGTATCAGTATATTTCATGTAACACAATAAGAAGAAAAAAAGAAACAACTATATATTATAGATGTTGTGCTTTACAAGGTGGTGTGTATTTTGACCAACAGATATGAAAACTTCTATATATCCCCATCCATGCATCAAACATTCACAAACAAAGCATATACACAAAAAATGAAGAGTGTTTTCACAAAACCATGCTCTTTGGCACTACTTTTTCTGCTACTGACAAGCTGCATGCATTCCGAAGCACAGCAATTGGAAGAATCAAAGGGAAAAAGGCTCCTGCAGGAGAATGCAACCAAGAGAATGATTCAGACTGCTGCAAACAAGGGAAAATGTACACAACATATGAATGTTCCCCAGAAGTGAGTGGCAACACAAAGGCATATCTAACCCTTAACAGCTTTGAGAAGAATGGAGATGGTGGAGGGCCTTCAGAATGTGACAACCAGTACCATTCTGATGACACACCAATAGTTGCACTCTCCACTGGATGGTTCAACCACAAGAGCAGGTGCCACAACAAAATCACCATCCATGGCAATGGCAGGAGTGTGGAGGCCATGGTGGTTGATGAGTGTGACTCCACCATGGGGTGTGATGCAGACCATGATTATCAACCTCCTTGTCCCAACAACATTGTTGATGCATCAAAGGCTGTGTGGGAAGCCTTGGGTGTCCCTCATGACCAGTGGGGTGGATTACAAATTACTTGGTCTGATGCTTAATGCACTTAATTAACCAATATATATAGCAGTGTCTATGTCTTTTTTTTCTGTTCTATGTATGAGTTTGTAGAAAACTATAATTTCTGTTCTGTCTTTTTTTCTGTTCTATGTACGAATGAGTTTATTACTAATATTTTATAAATTTACCAGTTTAAAACCTTATTAGATATATATAAATTGCAGTGTTGTGTAGTTTAAAAAATTAAATATAAAAAAAATCATTAAATATAAATTAATTTTAGAAATAAAAAATAATTAGTTAAGACTATAAATTAGAGATCAATTTATAAATTAAAAAAATTATTAGTTTCTAAATTAGTTTCTATTATTGATTAATAGTTTCTAAATTGGTATCTATTAGCTACCAAGGTTTTTGCTACCAAATTTATAATCTAAATAATTGGTTATTAAAACTTTGGTAGCTAGTTAGATATCAATTTATAAATTATTTATCAATATTAAAAACTAATTTAGAAACCAATAATCACTACAATTAAACAAGGATTTAGCGTGGACTAAAATAAGACGCTTATGCATCGAATTTTCGTTGGCCACAGTTGGACGAAAAAGCCTTAGAAGCAATAGTGTGGGCCAGTGAGTTGGACGCAGGTTGCATGGAACGCAAATTGTATCATCTGAAGACTTATGCGTGGACCAAAGGCGTGAGCCAAGGGATGAAAATATAAATTTTCGTATGTAATGCAACATATTTTATTTTTAATTTTTTAATTATTATTTTCATCTTTTTATTTATTTTTTATTATTATCTATAATTATATATAATAACTATTATTAATGTTACACACAAATTCTTTTGTCATATTATAATTTCTATTATATTTATATTTATAATAAAACTTTCAAAATTTTCATTTATTTTATTTTAAATTTATACAACAAATAAATAAATTTAATGTATAAACAGCTATATATAATTTTTACAAAAAATCTTTAATTTATACAAAAATAATTAAATTCAATTTTTACAACAAAAATAATTCATTTCATTTATACAACAAAAATTTATTGAAAAATATATAACAAATAATAATCTATATTGTTTAATTTATATATGACAATATATAAATTAAATAATCTTTAAAATAATAAAATATTTTATATAACATTTAAATAATTTAAATACATTTTTTTTACTCAATTATTAATTTTAAATCAAACACTTAATAAATTTAATTTAAATAATTTATATTACAAATTTATAAATTAAATAAATTTATTATAATATTAAAGAAATAATTTTAAAATAAATGCAATAAAAAATTATATATTAAAATATTTTTTATAATGTTATACATTAAATAAATTTAAAGAAATAATTTTAAAATCCTAAAATATAAACATGCATGGGTCGTGGCCGACGCAAGCCGACGCATATGCGTGGGCCGCGGCCGACGCAAACTGGATTTTAAAAAAATAAATAAAAATCCATAAGTGCGTCTGTTTTGCGTCGAATGCGTGGGTTTTGCGCCATTTTGTCCGACGATATTAGCGTTCGTAGTTGGTCCAAGCAAGTATTTGGAAGCTAATTGTTTGTTTTCTTGTAGTAAAATTTTTTAATCTCTAAAATGATATCTAATTTAGTCACTATAATAATTAATTATTTTTTGTTTTTAAAATTGGTTTTTATTTGATAATTTTTTCTAGTGATAGATGTATATGTAAGATATTTATTTTTTTTTAAGTACTGTTGCCCAATTTTTTCTTCTTAGAAGTAAAAAATAAAAATAAAAAGTGTTATCAATGTCATAAAATTGATACATAACAATATTTTAAAAATGAATAAAATCAACTAATTTATCTATATTTGTTCAAATATAATTTTGTTACAAGTATCTTATTTACAAACTAAACAAAGAGTATTTATGACCGCAGCAAATTAGATTAATTAACCCATTATGTTTAATACATTGGGGTTTTTTTTCCTTTCTTAAAATATTGCATTTTGAAATTTTTAAAATAAACAATTTTTTTTATTTTTTAAATAAGTAAATCATCAATCGCGTTAAAGATTTTGATAACTTGAAATCCTCGATTACATTATTGGGTTTGAAAGAAATTAAAAATCATATACATGATATACGATTTTTAATTAATATTGTATTTCATTTTAATAATAAAATATATTTTAACATATTAAATTTTTAAAAAATAATATATATATATATATATGAAATACGATATCAGTTAGAAATGAGATATGTGAAATCGTATTTCACTAATACATTTTAAACATTATAATATATAATAAGATATTACATTAAAAAACATATATATAATAAATACGTTTTAAATATTTTAATATATAATAATTTTAATACACTTTTTTTAGTATTTAAAATATAAATATAAATAATAAAAAATTAGATAAATTTAATTTATTATTATAACTTTATTTTATATATAATTAAAGAAAAATAGATTTTAATATTTAAAATAAAAATAATAGTAATAAACAATTAGATAAATTTAATTTACTTTTATAACTTTTTTATATATAATTAAAGGAAATTAGATTTTAATATTTAAAATAAAAATAATAGTAATAAACAATTAGATAAATTCAATTTACTATTATAACTTTTTTATATATAATTAAAGAAAATTAGATTTTAATATTTAAAATAAAAATATTAGTAAATAAACAATTGGATAAATTTAGTTTACTATTATAACTTTTTTATATATAATTAAAGAAAATTAGATTTTTATAAAAAAAATTACCTAAATAAGTTTTCAGAAATTATTTTTTTATTATTATAATTAAAAAAAATAACTGAATTTTTATTAAATATAATTACAAATAATAAATATATTTTTTTAGTTTTTAATATATTAAAATTATTTTGAATTTTTAATAAATCAAAAACATTTAATCAAAAAGTTAAAACAGATAATGTTAATCGAAAATAAATAAATAAAGTTTAAGAAGAACATTAAAGTTTGATAGTAAGTGAAAATGCACAAACATGACAATTTAATTTAAAGATTACATAATTTAACAACATAAAGATGATCTATGAGATCTTGTTCTATATGGGAACTTTGTTTGTTGTCTCAGTGGCTTTCATCATCATTATTTTTTTTTTCGTTGTCGTCAGATTCAGCCAAGATTCTCACGTGAATCAAGTTATACCTGAAGGGTTGCACATGGAAGAAAAATTCAAAATGAGTGAAGGAAAGCACATGGAGAAAAATGACAAAACGAGTTCAAGTAAAACTCGTATACCATGTTAGCAAGTTTACTTTGAACTTGTATTCACCATTGACGAGTTCAAGTGAAACTTGTCTACCGAGCTCACTTAAAACTCGCCTTCCCCATTGGAGATTTCACCTTAAACTCGTGGTCTCCCATTCACTTATTCAATTTGATGCCCAGTTGCATTGCATTGTTAAATTTGATGGCATAGCTAAATTACATGAAAGCACACTTGATTGAAAGGATGAATTGAGTGACGATTTTACCCTATCAAAATGTTTAGTGCGGTTGACAATTTACCCTGAAAACAAAAAATAAAAATTGTCCATTTTGAAAATTTCAAAATAAAATTACACTACTTTCATAAAAAAAAAACAATACATTGTAAAGTTTTAATCAGAATTTTGCATAAACAAACACATCTAAATCCAATATTGCTAACATATCCTAATACTTTTTTGTTGCTTTTATAGTGATCATACTTCTAAACATAATATCATGATTTTGAACTTGTAAATTGAGCTTTAGTGTAACTTAATCATTTACAACCAAGCATGGCCACAAACATTGAATCTGTAATACTCATCATTTTCAAAATTATATTAAACATTATTATGAATTATGTAAATTAACAATCAAAATTATATTCAAAATTATTTATAAAAAGTTAGTCCAAAATAATAATATAAAATATTATTTCCTAAAACAAAAGCAGATCCCATTCATATATAAAAAATATTTAAAATTCAAAAAACAAAAAGAACATCCAATTTATTTAAACTATTTCATCCTTTACTAATCACCAAAGAAAAAGACACTTTTTTTAAAATTAGATTCATATAAAAAAAAATTAAATAGAGAAGAAAAAAATACAAAACAAAAAATAAATTATTTGTTTGCTTAAACGAAATAAAAGTGTATATATAAAATAATATTTTTCTTGTTTTGTTTTGAAGGCAGACGTTGTGCTCCTCCTTCCTCCATTATTCCCAGCTGATGACAGAAAACATATGAATCAAGAGTGTCTGTATTTTATAAATGATCCAAACACTTAAAATTTCCAAGTTAAGGTCGAATAAAATTTGAAATAGAATATATATATATATATATATATATATATAAGTTTATTAAAAGTTAATCAGAGATTATTACGAAAAGAAGAAATTACAGTTACGCGTGTTTTACGTAGGTTTATGAATAAACAAATATAACAGATGATATTTTTATCAGAAAAAGAAAATACGTTTTTATTTTTCTTGTGTCACTAGTATATTATCGATTATATAATCTGAAAGTTAATTTCATATTCAAAAATAGTTACAAATTATGTAATCTAATTATGAATTTGGAAAATGACTTACGGATTACGTGATACAGAATATTACATAGGGACATTTTTGGAAATACAAAAATTTATGGAGGTGATAGAAGAACATATGGAAATACGGAAGGAAAAAAATTAAAAAGACCCACTTCAAGGTGGTGTAACCCTTATACAAAGTAAAAGAGTTCAAAAAGTATCTTTCCAAATACATCAAAACCAAAATGAAACCTCCTACTGTTTACCTCAACACTACCAACTAAAGAAAAAAAACAGAAAGATCAAGGATCAACCCTTATAAATACATTAAATCGAATGCATATATACCAAGGGTTCTAGACACCAGAGAACGAGAAACTTCCTGACAGTATCTTTGAAGAGATCCAGGACCAAACTTTAACATGTGTCAAGGAAAAAACTTCAGTATGATCAACCACTCCACCTTCAAATAAACAATTATCAACAAAAATATAATAAATAAATAAAGAGATACTTATCCCAACCCTTATACAAATAACAAGAGACCTCATCTCTATAGAATTAAACTTTTTAAACATTCCTCCCATGAAAAAAAATGCTAAAACTAACCATCTAAAACTTTTTAAACATTTTTCTTTAGTCTATCTGGAGTATCTAAAGGAAATAGTGGTATGAATGTTAGGTTGGACTATATATATTAAAGATGTATTAATGGTGTAAAATCTCTTCTATATACAGTAGTTTTATGTCTTCATCATATAAATATACAATTGTTACATTTGTATTTTTTTTATCTGTTAGTTGGAGTATTATAAAATAGAATAGATCTGAACAAAACAGAATAAAATGAACAAAAGAGTAAAAGGAAAACAAACGATATGAGAATGAATATATCTTCAATGGTGTATGGAATATATACAAATTGTACACTCATTCTAGGGTTTACCTAAATAAAGAAATAATCAATCAATAAATACTAAAATTAACAGACAAAAACAAAATAAAAGTTATTCACCTCTATAAAGATAAACAACTAATAATTAGAAAATACACAATTAATATTAGATTCTTCTATGACTCTAGAATGCATATCCTTCTATACATGTCTCTCTTAGTGGTTGACACAAAAAATCTTAATACATCTACAATTTTAATGAATATTTGAAATTAAATTAATTAAATTATTATACTTTTAGAAATAACTTTAATTAGAACAATAATTAATCATTCCATACAATTTTATAAAAAATGAAAATTTTGCTTTTTTTTAATCCTGTAAAATTAGAATAGATTTCGTTTTTATTCTATCTTTATTCAAGGAGAGAAGATGATTCTGTTAACTGTTTTTTCTTTGACAATAATATATATAATCTTTTATCTTATATTTCAATATCTTTAAATAAAAGAATTTAGATGTTTAGCAGAAAATGGTAGGGTCGCTCAGCCTTTGAAATCTTGTGTGGGTTGTTCGTGTGTAGACATCATGTTTTATTGAATAGGTTTAAAGAGATAATTGTATTTGTAATTTTTTCTGCAATAAAAAAAAATAAAATCTTAATAAATTTTATGTTTTTTTTTTTTCAGTTATTCATGTTTAGAATTTAGGGTTTAAAATTATTTATTTTTTTTAATTGATTCATATTTAGGGTTTAGGATTTCAGAGTGTGTTTTTAGAGTGAGGGGTGGTTCTTATGAAGCAAGTGAGTTTTCGAAAGCCCTAAAAATGGTAGGAATAAGGAATAAGAAGAGGAGAATAACCAATAAGAAGAGGAGAACAACGAATCAGAAGAAGAGAGAAGAAGATGGAGAAGATAGAATCAGCAAGCTGTCAGACGATGTTCTGTGTCACATCCTTTCCTTCCTTACAACGAAGGAAGCCACTGTTACATCATTGGTGTCACGCAGATGGCGTGTTCTATATTCCATGCTTCCATCTCTCCACATTCACTGCTCTAAACCAATCATCCGACACTACTCCGATGTTGGTATCTTCGTGGCCAAACACACACAGCAAAACATCAGAGACTTTCATCTCCACTGTGACACCGCTCATGATTGTTGCGCACATTACGCCGATGAATGGGTCTCTGCAGTCGTAGCAAAGAAAGTTCAAAACATCGATATCTCCTTCTGCCACTCCGAGGAAATCGTCCTATTCTTCAATACCTTGTTCACTTCCTCCACACTTGTCACCTTGAATATCACAGGCTCCTTTTATCTCGACATTCCTCCTTCTGTTCATCTCCCTAATCTCACCACCCTCAATCTACGTGTCCACTCTTGCATACCCCACTCTAATCTTTGCAAGCTTATATCCGAATCTCCGGCTCTTAAACTGTTTTATCATAGGCCAAACTGTTTCGGCTATCACTTGGATGAGATGATGATTCTGCTTAACTCTGGACAAATCCAAGTGTTCTTTCGGAACCGCTTCTGCGACCTCTTCATAGAAAGTGATGGTGATTATGATTTCATATCATATGTTCTGGCGCTAAGAACATGGCCAAAGATTGTGAGAGTGAAGGCTTATTTGACAGTGCGGTTTGAAGCCAAAAATTTTGTTGACAGGATCCTTGGAGGACTACGTAACGTTGAGTGTCTGTATATCAAGTATTTTAGGGATTCAGTGACGCCTTCTTATAATCTCCCACAGTTTAACAATTTAGTTGAGCTTCGTCTTCTTCTTAGAAGGAATGACTCCCTCTTTGACGAGTTTCCCACAAAGTGTCCTAAGCTTAAAGTTCTTGAATTCAATATCATGGACCATCTCTCTCGCAAGACTGAAAGATATCGATATGTCAGAGATGGAGTCAGGAAGAACGACCTTTCAATTGCTCGTTTTCAACCTCGTTTTCCTCAACCTCCAACACTGCCACTTTAGGACTTTTAACTTGTGTTTTAAGTTTTATTTTCAGCTTTTATGTTTCTCTTAGTTTTATGTTTCAGATGTTTTATGTTTCACATCTAAACTAATTCTCAATTGCTCTTCATTTTTGTTTAAAGTTACAGTTTGCTATATATATAATATATGTGTATCAACGTTTTTATTTTCTATCTGTATTCAATCTCCCATTTATATAGATGGTTGTTACTATTGTTTATTAGATTGGGTCAACTTGAAAAATCACATAAAAATTAATTAATTTATTATTGTAAGTAAAGTTCCATACAAAAATAAACAAAATGAACATATCAAAACAAAAACTTACAAACGTGTTATCTTAAAATTTGAGGGGGGAAATTAAAATATTGTTAAATGCTCTCACGTTAGTCCCTAAACATCCTCAACAAATCACTTTTCTTGTTCCTTTAGTTTGATTGGTAAAAAGTTTAGAAAGAAATTTTCAATTAATTGCAATACTTACAAAATTTTGTACACTGAATTTTAAGGTAAGAGAAAGTGAACAAAGATCATTTCAGTACTCTTAAAAAGACAATTTAGTTGCAGATACTTGACTTCAGAGATTACAGCATTCAAGCATAGAACAAAAGTTGAAAACGCTGATTAACATGAAAACTACATTGGAGTTTACCACACTAAGTATACATTTGCATGAACTGTGAAAACTTAATCAATAACACAAAGTGAGATAGCTCCAATGATTTTACAGCCACTGCCAAAAATGAATGCCAGCAGCAAATAAGTTCTCAAGAACACACACACTGTCCTCCATTTACAGCATGCTATCTGTGAGAGACGGCAACCTGCGGAAGAAGTTCACCGGAGCCGGCGGCACCTTGCTCCGAAGCATGGGATGCCTCATAAGGTAAAATCCAGTGAGAAGAATAGGTAGCTGAAAGGGTGTCACATACAACACAATAGCAGACACAAAGCAGAACACCATGAACATGGTGGTGGCACGAGGATCACGCCAGTTCACAAGAGCTTGGAGCCTCTCACCTTGAGTAGCTAAGTCTCCAACAACACTCTGAATCCTCCCAGCCACGCTTCTCAATCGATCGTACCTCCACCGAACAATGTCAGGGCTCCTTGAGGAGGGGAATGTGTCAAATTCCTCATCAAGCTCATCTGGGCTCACACCTTCTGCATAGGAGAGTCTGGTGTTCATGTGAGGAGGGCACCTAGGACGGAACCTCCAATTCCACATGCCGATCACAAACATGTATAGAAACACAGTTGGCAGAAGAAGTTCAGGGAAACACACAAGCATCAGAAAAAGAATGTGCACCAGCACTGTTGTTACAGGATGCTTCCATGTGGAAACCTCCCCCAACCATCGCACAACTGAGAGAATTCCAGAAAACACTGTCATCAAACGGTAGAAGTTGGCCTTGCTGCGCCTCATACTCCATAGATGAGAATCTGTGTCGGACATGTATTCAACTACCTCCTTTCTAAGTGGGGGCTCTGCCCTACTAAGTCTAGCAGCAACAACATTGACTGCTTGGTGTCGCAGCTTTTCCTGCTCCATGATGTTAAGGGGCCTTTTGTAGTGCATTTTTGGCAAGTGAGGCTTGAAATATAGCTGCATCAAGTCAACCATTGAGGAACAGGAGAATCTAATGGCCAAGTGCAACTCACCCATCTTCTTGACACCTGAAGGATGTAGCACCAGTAACGGGTATACGTTCGTGTAAACACGGCCAGCTTCCAGGGTTGAGATCCGAATCCGGACTTTACCGACTTTTAGATCTTTGTTACCATCTGGATTACTAAGGTGTCCATTATCAAATACCCCCACAGTGAGAACTGTAGCTGGATCATAAACTTCCCAGGTGTACTGCTCATTGTATTTCGGACTTAGACTGTCACTGATGGTTCGAGTCCGAACCCATTTATGCCCAAATTTTGCCACACAGAATGTATCTGTTGTCCCCCTTCCATCCCTGGTTTTCATTGGATGAAGTCCATTAACACTTAAAATGCCAATTTCTAATACACCAATTGGCTTCTTCCAGAGCTGCTTTGATGTGGCTCTGAGATCACTACTGTAATAAGTTGACCCGTCAAAAACATGGTAACCACCATCAAGACAGACACTGAGGTGAATTCTACTAAAAAATTTATCTTTCTCCTTTTTTTCGTGTTCCCCTTCGATTGCAGATGACATGGATTCTTCAAGGTGATACCACCTGGAATGGATAGCTCTGTCATCAGCCCGCTTGTCAGCTTGGCTTAAGGGAATAGCAGCAACTCCAATAGTCTCATCCTTGCTGGGACCAACTCGATTTTCAACTGAAACAATCAGATGTTCATCAAAAGGTTCGGCGGCAACAAACATCAGCTCTTGATCCCAACGTAGAACCATGCTCCTTGATTGAACTGGTTTTGTTTTCAAAACCTGGTTACCTATCTGGAGCTTAACATAGGCATCATGGATTTGGGAATTCTCTGATGCATGTAAGTCCTGTGCCTCAATCACTTTAACCCGTACATACCATAATCTTGGTGAATGGTAAACTTTTGATCGCATATGAGCATATGCATTTGAAGAGAGCTCACCAGGAGTGAGAGCATCAGAATGCCAGGCATCAGGAAAAGCTTCATCAGCTTGTGTACCAAACCACACAGCTAGCATCAACTCCCCCTTTTTCTTGTCCTTACCCTTGTCAAGCCTATACCATTCTGGAGCCAATGGACTATTAGGTGGAACACGGGTAGGAACATCATGAAGATCAAACCTCACAGTCCCGACAACTCCATCTAGTAACATGTTCTTGTCTTTGACTACAACTTCAAGCGCAGTTGACTGCTGATTCTCCCTTGCAAAGGCAAACACCTGATTCCATTCAGGATCTTGAGTTTTCTCATAGTGCTTGGTAGTTCCTTTGAAATTTCCAATCTTTACCTCCACATAAGGATCAAGGCCACCAGTCACACCCTTTGATGGAAGGTCACGAGCTTTTACAACTCGTACAAATAGGTACTGCATTGGTTCAACAAGGTCGTAGGAGCTGGCTAGCCCATATCCACGTATAACTCGCCCACCAACAACTTGACCCCCTCCAAGATAAGGGCTTGTCTCTTTGAGTGCATAATCCATTGGAGAGGATGAACCTGGATATGCATGGAAAACTCTAGGAGGAGGCAGTCCAGGTTTAATCTCATGCTTCCCATGGTCTATAGTCGTTTTTGCAGGTTCTGAAGGAGAAGATTTATGCTGCTTTTCTTCATTTGAATTTGGAAGGCTGTGAAATGTGTGCTTTGTGTCATTTTTCTTTCGTGAAAAAACATTCAGGATTGAATTTGTGAATGAAACTGGTGATTGATCTGGGGTTGAGCGTTGGACTGTGTCCACAGAGGGTTCCACGTCATGAAGAGGGTGTGAGGATTTTATTGAAGGGTCATCAGTGACATATACCTTCAATCCAAGCTCCCCTTTTATGCGGGAAAACACGTTTTTCTTTTCCAGAGGGTAGTGAAGAACAACAGCATCAGAATATGGGACAAATGAGGGTCCAGTGAGGTGGACCTTACCAAGGAAGATTTTGGAATTATTGTTCTTGCTATAGTGATAGACACAGGCATCAAGAGTGAGAGTCTGCAATTTGTTAGGATCGGTAACATTGAAATAAAATTTCTCATTCCAAACAGGACTCAGATCTTTCTCTTTTGTTGAAGTCCGAAATTTCTGACCATCAAAGTGAAGTTCCACATAAGTACTACAGGAGCCCTGCCCATCTTTGGGCATAAGGTCATGAGCCCCCACAACTTCCACACCTAGCTTCAGATTGCTCATTGCCAATAACTAATTCAATTCCAGGAAAAGTTGAGAGAAGTTACACCTGAAAACAAAGGATGAAACGAGGTTCATCATTATTATAGTATCAAATATAGATTTCAATATCCTTATGTGATGTAAGTAACTTCCTGGTCATGTCCTCTATTAGTGGATGAAAATCAAATGCTTAAATAATGAAAGTTTTGCTTTAAATTCAAAGACAAAAATCGAAGCATATCGTTAATCCAGCACATTGTTTTCATTCTTTATAAATGTTCAAAGATGCATTCTTGCAGCAGGGTAGCAATTTTGTGATACATCTAAGCTTCAAAATCTTACTCTGTTGGCAGACAAATTCTCCTAAGTCCTAACAAAGAATGCAAGACACCATCTTTTAAGAGTGTAGACCAAACTGACTACAACATTACCACATTGACCAAGCTCAACTTTACTTGAAAACCTTTGAGTTCATGTCATAATATTCAAAGTCAATATAATGTGGAAAATCCCAAGAAATAAACATTATTTAAACAAAAGAATTCTCTTTCATTGAGTTATCAAAGGAAGGCAAGACAACTTCAAACTAGTATTTATATGGCATTTTATTTTTTAATAATAAAATTTGACCAAGGATGTCAAATATAAATGAAATACTGCTAAATGCATAAACTTTTTGTGTGTGCGTGTGTAAAGGAAAGCAACAGGACTTATTATTTTTTTTTTATGCATGGACTTATAAATTATTATTCAGTTGATTCCTATCATAAATAAGACAAGGTATGACACGATTCACCCTGCTGAAATCAAAAGAATGAAAAATAAAATAAATATAAATATAAAAAAGATGGATATCAAATCATTATCAAAAACAAGTTATTCTTAAAACTCAAGCAAAAAAGAGAAAAATTAGTTTCAACCACCACATCCACAATAGTCTTCTGCGTGATAAAGAAGCAAGACTATAATCAAAACGAGACTTAAATTCTTTTTATTCCAAGTTATAAAAAAGTATCTCCAAGATTGCAAAAGAATAGAATGACAGAAACATCATAGGAAAAAAAGGCAAGACTCCTTTTACCACAGTACATGAGACCGTATGACAGAAACCTTCAGATACTCTGAAGAAAATGAAAATCTCAAATGAAAAGGAAAAAAAACATTCCCTTGATCCGTGAATCATGAAACCCCGAGTGTTTATGTATACTCATTCAAGTTCTTATTATCAAAATATGTGCAGACTTTCAGCAGAAAAGCAACCATGAGATCTACTCATTTATCCAATATTTACAAAATTAAGGGTGAAAAAACAATTTTTTTGACACAGAAGAAAAGTTGAACCTTACACAAATTTTTAATTAAAATAAAAATTTCTCAGGTAAGAAAAAAGTACAAAAGGAGACCGATTTTCTGCTACAGGCTGGCCAAAATCCCAATACTAGATTTCAACCCCAAAAAAAAAAGCTTTTGAGGCCACACAGCAGTGAAAATAAGAAATAATAACAAAACCCCAAAAAACTTTTAAAAACAAACCCCTTTCCTACAAAAAAATCCAGCAAAAACCATCAAAACATTCCACATATACCCACAGAGAAACAAACACATAAAAATAAAACCAAAAACAAAAGAAACCCATGACAAAGAAGAAGAGGAAGAAACACACCTGAAATTTCGAGCTTTGAGACTTCCCTGTAAGACCCAGAACAGAAAAAACACAAGACGAGGTGAGATTTAGGTGGCAGCAGAGAAGCTATACGAAAGACAGAGAAACGAGAAAGGAAAGGAGAATGGGGTTTCTGAGAAGGTTAAGAGAGAAAAAGGTCAGGTCTCAAGTGGCACACATAAATTGACGTTGTAGAATGTCGGTTTTCGGATTGTTCAGTAGTTATAGGAGTGCTGTTGTGAATTGTGCCGTGGGGTGTCTGTCTAAGAACTCAAAACACGGTTTTGTTACAGTGCTGTTGGGTTGGGTGAGTTTGGCCTTGGCCCCACCTTTCCACGCATCAATGGATGCAATTCCAAACTCTCTCTCTCTCCCTTTTTCTGTCACAAGTTTATGTAAGTGTTCATGCTTTAATTGTTACTAGTGTTTCTTCTTCAAATACACTTTCATAAATCTTTTTCCACTAATATTTTTTTATTTAGTTTTGTTGTATTTGAATCTCTACCATTTTAAAAATTAATATGTCAATGTTTTCTGCAATAATTCTTGAAAACAATAATTATTTTCAAGGATGTAAAATATATAATCATTTGCTTGAGTAAAAGTGTATTAATTTTTTAATAAAATTTCAAATTTAAGATTTGTTTATTAGAATTATAATGGAAAGAGAAAATATAAATATATAGATTCTTTAATAAAGATTAGGCACTATTAATTTCTTACATCGAAATCCAGTAAAAAAACTTATGAACAGTCAGTTATTTAAGTGATACCGATAGTCAATTAATTAATTATATTAATTAATTATTATATCAGTCACTCATTGAATATGAATATTTATATTTCTAGGTCAATATTTATAATCCCTCCTTGTATTTTCGCTTGTGTTTCTCTCATTATTGAAGTTTCTTCATTTTTTATAATTACATCCTTTGAATTACTTGTGTTTTTTTTTCTGAATTACCATAATTTCACAGCACTTAACAAAATCATCATGTAATTTTCTTCCAACTAGTTTAGAAAATAGGAAAAATAATTAAATTATAACTAAATCTTTTAGTGCTTTATTTTCTATGTATATATATATATATATATTACTAGTGAATGTTGTCATGTGGAATAAATTAAAAACTCCTGTATAAAATGAAATATAATCAATAGGTATTTATATGCATCTTAATGACTATTATTGCAAGTAAACTTCAACTAAGTCAGTAGTATTTACATCAAGTTAATGTACTTAACAGTTATTTAAAAATATTCCAAATCGTGGAAGATGAACAGATCAAATAAGCACTAAATAATTTTAGTATATATCTCAAAATTATGAAGAAAAAAAAATCTTAATAGGTTTAATGATCACACAAGTTAATTTTCAGTTATATAAAGCTTATAATGCACCAAAAAAAAAAATGCTACTTTTATCATTATTTTCTTATATTATCATATCAGATTTTGCTTTCAATTGGTAAAACATGGTCCCTTCTTGCTTCTTTTCATTTTCAAGAGAATAATCCAGTGCTATAATAAGGTTATGAGCCCACATTTATCTTTTTGGCCTTTACTCAAACCAAAAAATTCTAAGAAAATATAAAATTATAATTTCTACCTTCCTTTCATTTATTTGGTTTGGAATCATAGGTTATATAGAACAGTATACTTTTATTCTAAAATTCAAATTAAAAATATTATTTAAAGAAATACTTAGTTTAGTACACCACTGAAATTATACATATAATTGGTGACGTGTACACACAAAAAATACGGTTATTCAAACAAAATTAAATTAAGCTGAATAAATTGATCTACATAAAAAAATTGAATTATTTTTTAAAAGGAACTGAATTAAATTATTATTTGAATTTAGCAAATATGGAATTACTTGTTTGAAATAGATAAGAGTATGACTTATGAGATTATAAAATGTTTTAATATAAAGTAAATAATTTAAACAATTTAGATAACTTAAACCGTTTCTTCAATTAAAAGAAAAAGACAAAGATTTGGTGTTAGTGATGATGCGAACATGAGCAAAACAAAGAAGATAATTGTTTTGTAAGGTCCACGTGTCCGTGCAGAATATTATGTTATGTGAATAAAAAATTCAGTAAAGTTTTAAAACATTCTTATCAGAGAGACACGTAGGTGCATGCGAAAATGTTTGCTTCTAACACGTTTAAACTTATTTTTTTATAATCTAATTAATTAACATGACGCATCTTGACCACATTATTATTTATATGCTATGATTAATATTAATAAGTTTATTCAGATGCTTATAGGTTTATTAAATACTACAATTAAAAAAGCCATTTTCGATATATTAAAATATTAGAATTGATCTAGTTCTTCTATTCAGCCACGCGATTACTATGGTTTTGTCACTTTGATGGGATGATACTTTGTGGGCTTTTACTTCCTCCAAACCCCATTTTTCACCTCCACCCCATTATTTTTAAATGAATATTTTATTTTTGAAGTGACTTCTCAATCTTTTAGAATTTATGAAATACATTATGGAACACGTTTTCTACAATAAGATAACATTTTCAGAACAATATTTTAAGAATCAAATTTCTATATTTTGAAACAAGAGCTTTCTGGAATATGATTTTCAGAACAAGTCTTTTAAATATCTTCTCTAATGCGTTTTTAGGAATTAATTTTTCAGAATAAGCTTTGTGTGTATTCTATAAACAACTTTTAAAAAAAAAAAATTATTTGAACTTGTCACAAGAAAATCATTAAATCAAAATTAATTTTAAATATTAAAAATAATTAATTACTATAATAATCAAATTGGATACTATTTTATAAAAATTAGTTTATAATTTAAAATATTTGATAGTTAAAATATGATATTATATATCAATTTAAAAATTAATTTATAAAATTTTATTAATAATAAAAATTACTTTAAATATCAATAATTTTTTAATTTATAAAATAATATTTAAATTAATAAATATAATAATTTTGATATTTAAAATTAATTTTTAATTAATGATTTTATTTATAATAGGTAAGGTGTTATCCTTCTCTTCTTTTTTGGTAGTGATAGTATGTTGGCGGCAGCAGATAGACATGGGAAATCAGTCATTTCATTCAATTGTGGAGGTACAGGTTAAAAAACGGGCGTTCAGAAAGTAAAAGTCTAATTTGTTTTCAATTGCGTAAAGAGTCCATTGATACACTGCACTGATCCTTTCTGGCCCAATGACATTTTGCATACTAGCATAATTATACACAGACGCCAATTTCTTCCAGCACCATATCAATTTTAACTTGCACTCTATCATTTTTTTAAATTTCTAAAATTACTCTTATTCTGGATTTGAAAATCTAGAATAATAAATAAAATAAAAAAATGCATTCTGAATAAAAAAATTTCGGAAAACAAAAATTAAAAATGCATTCTGAATAAAAATTTCTGAAATTTAAAAATGTGTTATGAAAATCAAAATCCAAAATATTTCTAGATAAAAGATTATGAAAGTAATTTTTATTTACATCCTGATTTTTTTCATCAGAGGGGTATTTTGTCATTTTCAATTATAGATTGGGTGCAAATTGATATGATGGAATGAGAAATTGTTACGCACTACGCAGATTAGTTGCAACATCTAATAACACCTACATTGTATTGAAACTAAATATTTTTATTCACGATTTCATCATGTCTCTTTTATTTATGAATATGAATTTAGACTTTAATTTATTATTTATGTCATTATATGTTTTTTCATTTTCTTATGATAAATAGTAAATTATTAATTTTGTATCTTTTTTAATTATTATAGTTGTATTACATCTTATTTTGATAAGATACTTAAATTTAAAATTAAATTTTTTTAAAGAAAACCTGTTGATTTTATTTATTTATTTAGATCTGTCCAAAAAAAAAACACACAATTATGTTGAATCTTATGCAGATCAACCATTGTAATAGGAGGTGGGGAAAAAAAGATAGATTGATTCAATATAACTAACTATAATTTACTGTAATATATTTTTTAATATGCAACAACCTTAACATATTTAATATTTAATGTGATACATTAATAAAGTTAATGTTAATATAGAAACTAAAATGACCAATAAATTATATTTTCAAGAAAAATTCTATCAATTTTTTTCTTTTATGTCAAAATTATATATATTAATGCTCTTAAAAGATAAATAATATTTGGAGATCTCACATTTATTTAAAATAATGATATTTTATAGTATATAAATGGTGCAAACCTTACCTCTTAAGAAGTTCATTTGTTTTATAAACTTATAGAAAATTAATTATATATTGTTGATTCTTTTGGTACTAGCTAGACCAAATTAGGTTGTGTCTAACAAAGTCATTGCAATTTATATTTATGCAATATTCTGAATTTACAAGATACCAACTAAAAACTTTAATCATATCAACCAAAAAATGCAATTTTAATCAAAATACTCAATCTCAGTTTGACAAGTTGAATTTGCTACACTAACAAGCTATTGACTCCCTTTGTTTTCACTTGTTGGATTAGATTTTCATTTTTTTTTAGAAACTCTCTGAGAGTTTCAGGTGTATAAGGAGAAGGCATTGCACATGGAGGTGTATCACTTGGTGAGTTCACCATGGACTCTACCATAAAACTTTTTTGTAAACCTTGCACAGGACATGCCATACTTTCAGAACAAACCTCTATTGCTCCTTCTGGTATGGTTGGTTTGAATTTTAAGAGCTTTGCATACGCATTTAATAGATGAAACATGTAATCATACACAAACTTCAACTTTAAGTTCTCTAATATGTAGTTAGTCCCTCCATTGCCAATCACTTGTGCCTGCAATGTTTCAAATTTAAAACTTGTTTAAAATGAATCAGTATAATAATGCCAGAGAAACTGATTTTATGTTATTGTTAAAGTGGATCCTTTTGTAATTAAAGTCATATGTCATGTGTAATGAAGCAATATGTGTAATGAAGCTAGAAAGTGAGTGCATGTTTCATTATGCAACTAAGTATGTTTTTAGCATAAATATTATTTTGCTCAAATGAAACAATTTTGAAATTATATTAACCAAATCACAGATATCTTTTCAGTGTACCATTGTCAAAGTAACATTTTCTTTTTAGTATCAACTATCAGTTTATGTGAGTATAGAAATCATTTAGTAAAAAATAAAGGAAGAAAGTGATTACATTTTGAAGGTGAGAATTTCCCCAATCCACAGCATACTTAATGTCTTCACACATGTTTCTGGGACTGATAGGCCAATAGTGTTGCAAAGGTACCATATTTCTTGTAAAGAAGTCATAATACGTAGGCTCTATTAATAAGGTCATTGAATCACATAGTATTATGTACTTTTGACTCACAGACCATGCAGCGCCTTCTATATAGATCTTATATCTTTCATCACAAAAATTTCAAAAATTAGTAATATGTATAAGTAGATTCAAAAGAAAACACAAAGTTAATGAAAATATTTACCTATGGGTACACTGATTTTCTAGCTTTGAATTCTCATAATTACTTGCTCTCTCCTTGTCCCAATGCTGAAAAGGAAAAAAAAAAGTGTTAATTATTTAAATAAACAGTGAAATATTAACCTAGAACAAGAATTAAGGTTCGTATTATATATTTACTAGGCTATCTATTCTTGCATTCCAATCATGTTCTTTTGTGGGATTGCACTTGAAAAGTTCTTTCCTAATACGAGCCACCATTGGGTTACCCTTCCAAAAAGCATAGGGTATTCTATCTATCCATTTGGTCCTCTTGTTGCCTTCTAGTATATTGTGTAATGTTGTTTCCCATGGTGCTATGTTGATCTCAGGCCTAATAACAAAAACAAAAATATATGAAATCTTCAAAAATGGACTCTAGAGATATCACATGGTAGAAGGAATGAAAGGAAAATCTATGAGAAGATTAGAAGAGACAAATTGTCTTTTAGTCTCTATGCAACACATGCATCAAACATGGCCAAAGGGAATAGAAATTTTACCAACCCCAGAAGGACCAATCAGGGAAGACAATGTCATGTGAAATTTCATCTCCACAATAATGGAACACAGGGGGAGGTGGCATAGCTTGTGGTCCTTGAAAATGTTTTTTCAACACAACAGGTTTGTCTCCACACTGAAACATTAGATCCAAATCTGGTATCTTTCCAGGGTACAACCTTATAAGTTGCAAAACTCCCCATACTGTGAACACATCCCTTGTCTCATATACTTTGTCAAGATTTTGTACATAAACTTTTCCATTCACAATTACAAGCCTAAAATGTGAAACGTTTCTGCCTCTTTCAACCATGTCCCTTGTGATTCCTGTGCTCTCCCAGGGCTTTAGATCTTCATGGATCCATCTAAAGTAATCTGGACATGATGTAGTTGATGAATCACCATCAAACTCAAATGTTGTTGGATAGTATGATGAGCATGTTGCTGTTGAATTTCCATCAGTGCAGTTAATTGGAAACTGAAGTTGTTGCTTATTGAATGTTAGAATTGTCTTAGTGCTTGCTACTCTTGACTGCAAAACACAAAAGATATGTATATATATCATCAATAAAAAGTATGTTTCCACACACTTTTAAGAAAGAGAAAGGAGAAGAAACAAAATTTAAATCAACACATTAAAGTTAGTTTATAAAACAAATCATATAATTTCTCTAGATTTTCATTTGTTTTCTCTTAGAATATCTTAGCTAGGAAGAAGTGTTTCCATATATAAGCAAAGAAAAAACAATATGACTCAAGTATTTGAAAACTCACTCTATATGTTTTTTTTTTTTTTGAAGGAAGAGAGACAAACCAAGCAAATTAAGAGAAAATGGTAATATATATATATATATATATATATATATATATATATATATGGATGATGAATAAGCTTAAAGGGTGAGAAAAACTACTTACAAAATCAATTTCCAGGAAGAAAGAGCTTGCAACAAAAACAACCAAGGTGATGATGGAGAAGAAAATCCATTTGATCATTATGCTAAATCAAATGGGAGAAGTTAGCATTATAATTTTACAAGATGTGTTGTTGTTGACTATTAATACTCATAATTAATCACTCAAGACGTTTTTTCAATTGCTTTCTCAACATTAATTCAGAATATTTTTTAGTTTGAACTACAAATGTTCTTAATTAAGAATTGAATGCTTTTAATTAGGTAGAAATTGTGTAGCATACCGTATGAATAAGGGTAAGGCCGTAAGCATCTAGTAGAGTCAATAGTTAAAAGTTTGGTTAAATATTGTAATTTTTATGCCTTTTATTTTTTATTTTGGTCTCTTTATTTTCTTTAAAATATTTTAGTTTTTTGAAAGTAAACAAATTATTTTTAATAACGTGGTCGTTTTATATTTTCAAATTTAATCTTAGAATTTGTTAGAAGAGAAAATTAAAATAAAAAATGAAATCAAATTTTTATAAATTAAGATTAGTTTATATCCTATTAAAAATAGAGAAATTATATAAAGAAATATTTATAAATTAGTTGATGAAGAAGTCAATTTAATTTTTTATTTATTTTCGCTTAAAAGTTTTGGCCAAACATATATTTTTAATATATTTAAACAAACTTTTATGAAAACAAAAATTAAAAAATGAAATATTTTTTTATAAATTAAAATTAGTTTATACAAAAATTAATTTATATAAATTTTCTCATCATTTTTATATATGAGATCGTTAATAACAGATAACTAGATAACTCTCGATTCTTTCTTTTGTGATCATCTCTGTATGATTTTTTATTTTTTATTTTTTCTGTTCTAATTACTCAACTATTTTTCGGCATATCTTATTAAGATAATTTAGAGTATGTTTAAAATAGTTTTTCAATGAATACTTTTAAGAGAGAGAAACAAATTCAGTTTTTTCGAAAGTTAAAACTAATATATATAAATATAAATGTTGATTTTGAAAAAACTAATACAGATTTATTTTTATAAATTAGTTTATGAATAAGTAAATATTAAATTAAAAATTAATTTTACATAAGAATGTATTTGTAGTCTGATTTGTTCATCTTATGGTGAAAAAAAAATATTAATGTCAAGAGGTCTTAAATTCTTCAAAACAGGTTAATTGAGTGCATAACTTTGAAATACATCAACTTAAATAATTAGGGCATTTATGTTTGGCTGCCTATGATCATAAAACCTAAAGGTTGGTTTGCCAGAAAAGAAAGAAAAAAAGCTAAATGTTACTTTTTCGTGTATTTTTACATAAAATTGGTTTTTTTTTTATTTTAAATTTTAAATTTCTTGATTAAGAAAATTGTTAGAATAAATAATTTTTAAAATAAAAAATGAATTTTCAATATAAATTATATTATAATATATAATATTCATAGAAGATAATAAAAAATTATTTATCATATAAAAAAATAATGTATTTTAATAGTTTTCTTAATACAAATATTTAAGATATTTAAAAATATAGAAACAAATAGTATATTTAACTTAAAAAAATTATAATGGATAAAAATATAAAAACATTGAATTTTATTATATAGTTGAAAAATAAAATCATTTATCTACCATCACATACTATCCTCTCTCTTTCTTCTATCTTTCTCTGATTTTCATGAAATGTAGCCATTAACTGTTTGATGAATTCAAACATGCACTCAAATTGATGGATGGATTCATGTATAATACAAAGGGTACACAACAACCAAGTCAAATTTCAATATTATTTTAATACAAAAGTTATTAAGTTGGGTGACCTTAATCTCATTTTTACGTAATCCCTTCTAATTATTTGTCCCCCCTAACCCTACCTTTTCATCTCTCTCAAAGCTATAACAAAATATCCATACTTTTAGGTATTTATATCTTCATTTTCAAAAATATTCATTGGAGATCACACATCGACTAGATATTAGAGTCTTTCATTCTATATAAGTGGGTGCAATCCTCAATCTCATGAGTCGGTTTTATGTGGTTGAGTTAAACTTAAAGTCTACTTTATGTATCAGAACCAGATTACTTAATAGTGGTAATTATGGTAATTAAGAGCACCTTTAGTTTCAGCAAAGGGATTCATGAATCATGCATGAATAAGAAAGGGAGAAAAGAAAGTGATTAAGCAAAACATAGGAAAAGCAAAGCATCAAAATGAAGCTAAAACAAGTGATTACATAAGTTGAACAGAACCAGAGAAACTAATTAAGAAGATGATTACTGATTAAGATGAGATGATGACTTACAAGGTCTACCCAGTTGACAAAGAAGTTGATTGCAGCAAGGAAGAAGAGGAAAAGGAGGGAGAAGAAGCCATAGGTAGAAACCCATTTCTTCTCTTTGCTCAAATATTCACAACCTTTACTCATAGCCATCATCATCTATGGAGTTCTTCCACTCCTGCATTGTGATGGTTATATGCACCAACTACCTCAAATAATGGATCTTAATCATATTTTTATTTAGTCAAGGTTCAAACCTTGCTTACAATGGAATATACAACATGTTTTTTTATTTAGGTTCAAGCATGTATAAAGAATGATATCATACAGCTTTAGCAAAACGAGTAAAAAATAAAAATAAAGCTTTAACCAATCACACAAATTTATAATATAACTTAATAAGTTGTGTGCTTTAAACACAAGTTCTTATAGTTTAATATAAGTGGTAATTAAATCGTATGCTGAATGTTTGGTTTATGAAAATAAGGTGTTATTTTGTAGGGAAAATCTTATGTTGTAAAGCATTTAATAGAGAGAGTGGAAGGTTATATATATCAAACTTTTAAAAAAAAATTGTGAATACACATAATGGGAATTAAATTAGGGAGATTTTTAATTTTTTTATAAAGTATTTCATTTAATTTTAATAAATAGTAAAAAATGAAATTAAATATAATAAAGAGTAAAAAATTGATTAAGATATTTTTTTCATTTTCTCTCACCTCATATCATTAGTTACTCATTGGTTATGTTTTTATGCTAATTTTTCCTTTTCATATGTTGTATTATGTTTCTCAAGAAAAAAAAATACAAACTATTCTATTCATTTCTCAATACCCCCATTTAATAGTGAATTATTAATCTCATGTATAACATTTCTCATTTGCTTGGTATGTAATTTGTTTAGGTTAATAAAATGAAATATTAATTGTTATGTGTTTTTTTTATCATAACTTTCACTTATTTATCATTGATTTCCTTTTTAATAATTACATATATCAATATTTAATTAGATTCTCATAGTTTATTTTCTAACAAGATAATATCAGTTTAAAAAATCAACATCAGCATTTTATCACTCAAAGAATGATTGTGTCAATCTTTGACATTAGTAAGAAAATCAAATACATTTTACTTGATTATCGCTTAATTTATCTTATTTTAACTTTTCATATTTTACCATTATTATAGAAAAATCATTTCCTCTAATAAAAATTATCAAAAATAAGATTGCGAAATAGAACAAAAGCTCAATTTCTTGTCTACAATATAGTTATTTATATTGGAAAAAAAACTGAAAATTGTAATCATGATTTAATTATTGACGAGTTTAATAATTTAAAAGAATGAAAGACAGATGTTTGTGTGATTCTTTTATACTTATAGTTATAAAATTATATACTCGTGTTTATTATATTAGTAACACTTGTAATATATATTAGAAGAAAGTTATGAAATAGAAATAATTTTAGAGATCAAAACAATTAATTGTAACAATAACTAAATTAGAGACAATTTTAAAAATTAAAAAAAGTAATTTTTAAATTAATTTATATTATTGTTAAATAGTTCTTAAATTGATATCTAATTACCAACCAAAGTTTTAACTATCAATTATTTAGTTTCTAAATTTGGTAGCAAAAACTTTGGTTGCTAATTAGATACCAATTTAGAAACAATTTATCAATAATAGAAACTAATTTAGAAATAAAAAATTTGTTAGTTTTTAAAATGATTTCTAATTTAATCACTATAATAACTAATTATTTTTTATCACTCAAAATTAATTTTTATTTTATGATTTTCTTGTAATGATATCTGTATTGTATTTTAAGTATATTGTTTTGGCTATTCCAAAATTATTATTGGTCTGTTATTACATATTAACGATTTCTTCAAATAATAGACCTTTTTTCTTCTTAAAAGTGTTTCAATCATTCATTTTAGTTTTTGAAGTAATAAAAATATTTTATATTTGTTTACTTTTATTAAAAAAATCCAACTTATTAGCATGAAACAATTTATAAAGAGGTTAGTAATGAAAACAATTTTGTTATTTTATAATAAAAAGGCAATGTGAGTGGATGTAATGATGTGCACGTATTTGGAAGTTGACTTGTGTGGAAGACCACATTTTGCATGTCTTGAAACCACATGGGATGATTGTTAAAACAAGATAAACTGATTGCACCTCTCACAATATATGAAATGAGAATCTTTTACTTATATGAAATTATTCATAGATATTTTCGAACATGTGTTTTATTAATCCCTAATCATTGTTTTGAAAATTGTATGTGACTTAGTCACCTCATGATCATGAAATATTTATTCCATTTAAATGGTAGAATTTAATAGTTTCATATGGTTACAATTTAATAATAATAAGTGGAAGAAAAATAATTATTAACATTATGTTTACATGATTAGTATTTTTAAATATGTAAAAATTTAGTTATAATTAAAATTAATAATAAATAAGTACATTTAATACTTATATTTTAGATTTGTAATGAATAATTTAAATTATAAAAAAAATATTATATCTAATAAAGATTTTTGAAACTTATCGTATTTTAGAGAAGGCGAAACTTATGATATATTATGAAGATTTTGAAATCCATAATATTTTATGGAGGTTTCAAAAAATTTATGTTTATGGAGAGATCTTTTATGGAGATTTTGAGATCTATAGTATTATATAGAGATTCTTGAATTCATAGTATTTAGTAGAATTTTAAAATATTTTTTTAGAAATTTTTAAAAGAAATTGATAAACACATTCTTCAGTAATGATTTAAAGAGAAAACTACAATTTTAAATAAATAACTTAACTAATATTTTAATAATTGATAATATAAAAATAATTTTTTTAATGATTTTTTTTATTGAGTGTAGATATGTTATATTAAGAAAATAAATTTTACTAATGCTGATATTTGAAATATTATTATAAGCATTTTTTTGTTATTTTAAAATATTATTTATATTATACTATATTTATATATATATATATATATATATATATATATATTCACAAGTGAAAAGCAAAGAAAACACATAAATTGAAAAATAAAAGATAAAGATGGATAAAAAAAACTAAATTTTTGCGATTAACTTTCTTTATATTTTTTCAAAATTTGACAAAAAAGGTAATAAATTAAACTCAAAATATTTACTATATAATCAATTATGGATTTATTATGTAAATACATAATTGAAATATAATTATCAAGTTAAATATATATGACATTTTTATATAACTAATTCTTATTATTAATCTATTAATATTTATACTTATTATAATAGAATAAATATAATTAAGTTTATAATATAATAAAAAAAGTAAAATACAAAAAAAAATTACTTTTAAAATAATATATCAATAAATCTCTATAGAAAACATGCCAAATCGATTTCACTCACCTCCAATGTTTTATTCTTCCTTTTTCTCGGTGTCATGGGTATCCCAGTAAAATACTTTGGTCAAAATGGACATCATTCAACTCGCTCTTCCATCCGTACACCCACATTCAAAATTAGTTGATCCAAACACACTAGTCCCCGCGCTTGTTAATACGCTCACACAAGTCATGACTTGATCCAAACACACACCCAAAGAAATATTAAAACATTTTAAACCAAAAATATATTTTCCTTAAACAAGAGTCAAAAGATTGAGGATCCTCATTGTAAAGCTTCCTACAATCTTTTCTTAAGTTTATTAAATTTCTAATATTTAATTTAATCATAAATAAGTGATATAATTTTTTTTTTTTTAATTTATTTCTTAAACACTTAGAATTAGAGTTATGGTGTATTGGGTTTCTATATTTGTGAAGTGTATACATCATGTCTCATCATAAAAAAATTGCTGCACTAATTTTTCGCTATATCTTCGATATTAATTATTAGGTTGTTTTTATGGAATGACAACGAGATCGTCTCAATCTTATATAGTAAACTAATATTATTTTTCAATAGTTGTTGAACAATGTAACTAAGTTATTTTAATTAAAAGTATATGCATATTAAACTAATATAAAATTATTGTGTTTTCTTCCTTTGTTTTTTCTCATTATTTCTTCTGCCATATTCTTGTTTCCCAATACTATTAACATTGTTTTTCAAAAGTTATCGTCGGAGTGATTCATTGAAGTTGAAAATTTTCAAATGTTTCAATATACCGATTCATGCTTTAATAGTTTACATTTTTTCTTCTTCTTTACAATACAAACATTGTTCAATATTTATTAAAGGCAATAATTTAGAATTAAAAGTTGTTATTCAAAATTATTAGAAGTTAAAATTTTAGTAGTTAATATTAGATATAAATTTTAAAATATTACTTTATAAATTTATATTAATAATAGTCGAGAACTAATGTTGTTACCAATTTTATTTTATTTTATCCAATATATAAAGAAAAATAAGATAGTTTGATTAAGAAATTATATAAAAAATAATTATAAAGAAATGTATCTCATTATATTATATAATGGTGTGTGTGTGTAAAAATAAAAAATGGTAAAAAAAATGTATAAATATTTTATTAAAAACAAGACAATGTATAGCATTCTTAGTTTAAAAAAAAATTAAACAACACGTAAAAAAAAATAGATGTGATACAATTTTAATATATATATTCTTATAAATTTTTAAAATAATAATGTAAATAATATAATTTTAACGGACATATAAAATGGTATTAATTTCTAATATTTATGTTTTCTTTTATAATAGATTTCAAGTATAGATTTATAGTTTTATTTGAAAAATCTTATGTTCAATAAATTTCCTTTATATTTGTTAAGTTTTGTTAATATAATATTTACAATAGTCATTTTAACACCATAATTCATATATTACACTTATTAAATATAATATATGATTAAATAATTAAAAATTATATTTACTAAATATAATATAAATTTTAATATTTTATTAAGCACTGTATATTCAATCAATTAATTTTAATATTCATAAAAAAAATATTATTAAAAATATTTACCAATGTTAAAAATGTTGTCATAAGTGGCAGAGTTGCAACCAATAATGGAAAATAAATTATTGTATATACATGATATTGTAATGAACATTATATTGTGATGGTAATATTTCCTAACATCATATTAATGCTATCACTATACCACGTGTAAATAAAATCTCGTGGAATGATTATTGTAGTGTAATTAGTTATATTAAGTTAAAATATTAAACATATAGTCAAGTCAATATCAAGAATGAATTTTTTTTATCTATATAGTGATTTTATCTAATTGAATAAAATTATTTTTAGTCCCAAAAAATGAAGAGTATTATTTTTATGTAATAGAATGCCATTATCTATTTTACATATTCTTTTATTGTACATAGATAATGATGAAGTCAACATGGCTCTAATTATAGAGTGTGTTTATCTAAGATAGTTTTTTGAGATTAACGATTTCATTACTTAAAACACAATTAATCATGTATAAAAATATGACTGTCAAAACACCAAAACTGGTAGCGTAAAAAAACATTTTTTCAAGTTATGATATTGATTTTTATTCAAACTATAGATATATTGAATACTTGTAATAAATCAATTGAAATGAATTTTTACTACTATTTTTTTTTAATATATAATTTTCAGTTGAACTTTATTATAATATTTTAATATTTATATCAATAATGAGTTAAGATGAAATATTAATTCGTTTGTCACGTAAAAAAAATTAACAATAATTAATTTTAATAAGTTTTTTAATATAAATAAGTTTGAATTAGAAAAAAAATTAATTTTATATGAAAATAAAGGAACCAAAAAATATATTTAACTTTTAAATAAATAATATAAAAAATAACATAATTAAATCTGTACAATTTTTTTTTTTTATTTTGATTATATTTTTTTTTCAATAAAAAATTCCTATTTTTATATGTGTGGTATTAATATAATTTATTTTCTTATAACTGAAGAAAGTGTGTGTGAGATCCGTCATAGTGCAATGAAACAGGGGTTCTTACTGGAGACAATTTTCTTATTTTATTTTATTAATATTACTTTTACACAAAGTAAGCCATAGGAAAAGGAAAGCCCGAGAGTGTACGTTAATCATGTTTTGACTAATCACATCTTAATTTCGTCATAAGCAAAATAGCTAATTAAATTCGTTGCTTAAAAGAGAAACAATTAACCCTCTCAGCACATGGCATGCAACAATTAAACCTTAATAAATGAAGTTTATCTTCTGCCAGTTTCTAACAATGTTATTTTTTAACGCCAACATTTTTTTTTACTTTTATAAAAAAAAATCACAAAATATGTTTTAATCGATTTTTTTTGTTTTTAAGAAAAGTGAAATCTGATAAAAAAAAATTATATTTTAATTGTTTTGAGAAAGTTTGAGCATATATGAGAGTTCTATCTATTTATATATATATATATATATATATATATATATATATATATATATATATAAAATGAAATGTTCTTATTTCTAGTTAATGTGAAATTTTTATCACACTCCCCCACGTCGAGACCAACCAACTTGTACGTGAGACTATATATGTAAGGTGGTCTGATAACTGGTCACATTATAGGTCCAACAAACTTTCGCTAAGATAAATTAAAAAGATTCTGATATCATATTAAGAAGTGAACTTTAAACATAACACAACCTTATAAAATTGTCTCATGATATTGGCATTATTATTATGAAATATCTTTATCTTTTGAGATCTCCCTAAACTTATTAATTTAATTAACTCACTTTCTTGATCCAAAATCTCATTATATCATATTTAAGCATTTCTTCCACATGTTATTCTAATAATACATTTCCTTTATCAACCCTTATATATTTATTACTTAATTTTTTTCATCATTAAATTAATATAGTTCTTTATATTTGTTTAGGTAGCATATTTTTATTTTATTGATATAGTTCTTTAAATTTAAGCATTGTTATTTATATAAAGAATAGGGGTGGCAAAACGGGGCGGGCCGCGCGGGCCGGGCCGCAGCCCGCACCAAAAAACGCGGGGCGGGTTCCCTTTTCTGACCCGCCAACCCACTTAAGCCCGCCCCGCATAACCCGTGGCCCGTGCGGGCTTACGACGGGGCGGGGCGGACTGACCCGCCAACCCGCTTATGTGAAAACTGATGTGTGCTGTGCATGTGCTGCTCTGCTGGTGCCCTTTTTTTTTCCCCCAAATTCATTCACACACATTCAATTTGAAACCCTAAAAAATACAAACAGCAAGCATCTGCAACCGCAAAGCTGTCGTCGTGCCTCTCTTCCTCCACGAACACCACTGTTTGTTTTCGCCGTCCTCCACCGCCCCGCCAGTCGCTGCCATTCTTCCTCCACGAACACCACTGTTTCCGCC
>Ga0123342_1002439_pt1 | contig 30889 bp, 25 predicted proteins | sample Turbeawhitnodule_FD_89960 | JGI IMG/M metagenome (GOLD analysis project Ga0123342, IMG submission 89960) | Root nodule microbial communities of legume samples collected from Mexico - Turtle bean Mexico white nodule | ecosystem: Host-associated > Plants > Roots > Nodule | place: Mexico: Nepantla... | reverse complement strand
GGTCTTTATTTAAAGACCAACCATACCCCCACTAACCACTAACCGCTCCCTTAGCGGTTCCTAATGTTTCTCCTATGGTACACCTTTCCTGTCATTTTCCTATTCTTATTTTCTGTCCTAACAAAGGCACTCACAAGTAAATGTTTAAAAATGTAAACCCTAGAATCACAATGATGGCTCATCAACTAGAGATAAGGTGTTAACTAATAAACTTGAATATGGTGAGCATCAGGAAAAATAGATCAAGGTTCATTGTGTTTTCATTAGTCCAATGAGAAAGACATTCACTAATCATTCTCACTATGCTCAGAAAAAGCCTGCAGTCAACCAAATACCTACATACTTCAGCAACATTATCAAGGCCTCCATTACATGCCTTCCCACAGGAAATTACCTCTATGTCATACTCAATTACAGTTTCAAGATCCAGAAGCAGCTTGACCTTGGGTCCACATGAGTATCACTTGGAAGACAGTCAAGCATACTAGTCTTAGTGAAGATGTCCAGTGCATATTTTCTCAGGGAAATGACAACGTCATCATCTATGATGATGTTGTCATCAACATTCACACCAAATAAATGCATAATCAGGTGAACAATGTAGGGAAAACAGAGTAATTAGTCTTACAATGACTCATACCAAATTGGATTAAGGTAGAGTTAAAGCATTCAAACCAGGCATGGGGAGACTCTTTCAAGTCATTCAGAGGGTGTCAAAGGTGGCATACAAGGTGAGATCCACCAGAGATGATGAAAGCTTGATATTGTTACATGTAAACCTCTTCTAGCAACTCTCCATGTAAGAAGAAGGCATCCTTAATGTCTAGTTGGTTAAGCAGCCAATAACCGATGACAACCATTGCAAGAATTAGACACACAAAAGTTATTTGGCAACAGGGGAAAGATGTCACCATAGTTGTTTACAAAGATCTAAGTATAGCCGTTAGCCACGGAGCGAACTTTGTACCAATCAATATTGCCATCCAGTCCAACCATCAGAATATACACCCAATGACAACCAACAACAGGCTTCATGAGAGGTAAGGGAACCAACTCCCAAGTAATTGTGCATTACGAGCACATACATGATTCTCTATTTAAAAGGAAAAGAACAACACAATGAAAAGAAACAAGAAATATAAAATGTAATCCCTAAATAAAATTAATGCTGTATAATATTTCCTTACATAATTATATCTTTAACAGGATCCATGCAATTAACTTGATGCATTATTAGTACAGCGCAAAAAGAATAGAAACAAAATATACCTCCATGGCAAATCACTTTCACAAAAGCGAGATATCCCATTCATGGCTGAAAATGTATCAATGTGCACCAACTGTTCATCTGTGTCATTATGAAAACCTGCAACAATTAAAAAAATTAACACATACATCAAAAGTAATGACAAGGAGCCATATGAAAAGGATCATCCATGTAGCATTCAATTTTTTCATCCTTTGTTGAAATTTCCTTTTTTTAATTTAAATGAGAATTTTTTTCTGGCTTGGAATTATTCTAGGTCTCAGCGACTGCTCCTTTGACTCCTATTAAGATGAAAGGAATTTGGAGCAAGAAAATCAATTGTACACATCAAAACAATCGTGTTACATCAACCGAACACCAGAAAAATATGCTTAAATGATACATTGAGTGTAGAAATAATAATAGTTTCTTTCTAACACAACTCACCAAGCTAGAACATTAGCTTATTTGTGACAAAGGTAGTTTAAGAAGATATCATGCAATGACTTGTCAAGGGCCAGGGACCTCAAACAATATTTTGTGAAAATATCTGCTTGTTGAGCATTTGGATTGACAAAACAAGTTATCATGTCTGTAGAATGGATATTTTCTTATAGTGACAATCTACGTCATTGTGCTAAGTCATCCCCCTAGAAAACAAGATTGGAAACAATATGGAATGCTTCTTTTGGTTATCACAATAAGTATCACAAACACTGCCTTTGTATTGTCCTTGAGAACCACTATTGCATCTTGGTCCATGAATAAATTACCAAAAGCTCTGAACGCCAAAAGGGAAAGCTTAGGCATATTTATTGTGACTATAATTGTTAAATATTTTGCTCAAACCCCTGACCAAAGAACCACACACAGTTTATTCTAAATATCCTTTTGAGAATTGGGATAGAGATTATCATTATTTTTTTGGAATACTAGTAAGAGAATAAGTCTCAATAAAGCACATCAAAGTCACACATCACTTAATTTAATCCAGAAATGTCACATAAGAGTGTACATGCAGGAACTGTGTATCAGACGACACATACGATCCTCTATTTATAATTACTAGTAACTATACAATTGGGTAAAGAAAGAAATATCTAACATAATCCCCAAATATAACCTATATATTTTTTCCATATTTACATTATCATATCTTTATCATCATACAAAATGAACCATACCATGAAAATAACTTCTAGAAGAATAAACTGTGACCAAAATATCAAGCTCAGTGACCCATATTAAAAAAAAACGATACTTAGTAATCCTATGAGAATCCAACAGTCCAACAATATTAACAACTTTTAACAGAACTTGCCACTGTTAATTGTGAAAAACAGAAACTACAACACACTATTTTTACCAAATGAAGGATCAAACAAGAAGCAGTTTCTCTCTAGGAAAATTCTAGCAAAATACTTTGCAGCCAAGGCATGGATATTTCAGGACTTATGTACTCACCAATTCCGTGCAATTCTTTTAAGGCATACCCACTAGGATAGTTCCAGTATGATGCCATGAAACTTGTGATGGTGCCTGCAAGACTGCAAGATAGAGAATAAGTACAAAAAAATTATATATCCACTACCAATGAAACAAATGACTATTGAACCAACCTCACTAAAAGTAATGCCAACAAAATGAGGAAAAGCAAGTTCCAAATCATCTTTTTCCTATTGTTGTAACTGAAACATTTGAGGATGCATATTAATGAAGATTAGAAACTTAAAAGGGTAAGAAACCAAAAAACAGATATAACTACTAAAAAAGTGAAACATCTGCAATTTTCATCTCTGTTTATACTATATAGAATGTAAATACAGTTCAGTTCAATCATCACTTCAAATATACCCTGCATTTCTCATCCTGATTACAACTCCTCCATTCATTCTTCAGCCAATCTCATCAACAAGCTACACAGATAAGCAAAGTCATGGGATTTACAAATATATTGAACACAAACTGGATCCAGACTAAAGTTATGTATTTTGCTTCTCTTTTGGCACTCAACTCAAATTGCAGCAGCTTCAACAGTTTGTACCTTGCATAGAAAAATTGACCACCTGTGCTGCTTTCTTAGTTTTCTCTTTCCTATTCTCCTTTGGTTCCAGATTTCTAGTTTAGCTGGATCAATTGTCCTCGTAATTATTCTTCACTTGTTTTATATCTAGTTAACTTGTTTCTCTATAAAAATGGCTAGATGACAACGAACATAATAATGTATTCCATACTATTTGCATCCCCAACTAGTAGGTTAATGGTTTTTTTGTTGTCATTGTAAAACTATAAACATAAAGACAATCATTGAGCTGAAACTGTGTTTCTATGACAGCATAAGTGGTTTATTTATATCGAGAAAAAGAAATCAATACAGTGAATAAAGGAGATTTCATATCCTTTTATAATAAAGATAAGATCCTAGAATAATACATCTTGATATTTCTGATGGTCCTAATATCTGTAATTATTATAAAGATATGATTCTTATTTCTTTAATCATAACATTTTCCCTCAAGCTGGAACATATAAGTCATATGTCTTCAACTTGCTACAAATGTGATTGATCCTTGTTCCTCGTAGAGATATAGTGAATATGTCAATCAGATAATCACAAGAGTTGACAAATCAAGATTAATTCATTAGTGAAATGCTGTCAATTTTGTGCCATTCTCACTCTTTACCTAAACTCTCTTAGGAATAGGCTTTTAATCTTCAAACCTTCACCTACAAAGGGAGTAGGCCGAACCACTCCTACTCTTCATACTTCTCATGCACCTCCAAGGCTATCACAACTCCTAGGAGAGCTTTGTTCCACCATCAAACCATGGAGCTTCCGCATTCCTCAACAAAAACCGCAAGAAAGGAGACACAAATCCATCAGATATGATATCTCCAAACTTCAGTTTTTTCCTTGTGAAATGATAATCTACCTCAATGTGTTTGATTCTTTCATGAAAGATAGAATTAAAGGCAATGTGTAATGGTGTCAAGTTGTCACAACACAACATATAAAATTTTCTACAAATTTAAGCTATTTCATTCAGATGCTGCTTCAACCATATGAGCTTCCAGGTGCTAAAGTCATTGTCCTGTATTCTGCTTTTGCATTTGATCTTGCTACAATATTTTATTTCTTACTTTTCCAAGATATTAAATTACCTCCAACAAGAACACAATTTCCTAAAGTAGAATATCTATCAGCTTCAAAATACCTAACAATTTGAGTACTCCCCTTATCTTTGTAAATGAGGCAATTTGCTAAGGACATTCTTAATATATATTAGGGTTTGTACAACTACATTTTGACAAGGAGAACTCAAAAAATGACTTGCTTCGCTCACTGCAAAGGCAATGTCATGACGAGTCAAAATGAGATAATTTAGCTTGCCAACTAACCCTTTATATATCCTAGGATATAAGGCTCTCTTTGGCCTAGTACCAGTTTGACTCTTTGGATCCATTCGTGTGTCTAGTGGCTGTATTTAACATCATTGTTTCTTCTAAAATATCCAAAGCATATTTCCTACGTAATGGTGTCCAGTTGTCACAACATATAAGTTCTTGTAATTATCACAGTCATGTTGAATTTGAAACTAAATTACATGAGAAAAATGAAATTTCACACATAAATGACCTCAAACCACCTATTGTTGTAAGTGCAATCAAAATGTCAAATGCTTTGGGTTCATTCAATGATGTTAATTGTCTTGTTGCCTTCACTTGGCAACTAACAAAATGAATAAACATATATATTGTATTGTTAGAACTTATATTACTGAAGCACTATTTGTGAAGCAGAAACATGGCTCAAAACATACACTTCCCCATGTTGGAACCAAATTAGACATGACACAAAAGTAGCATGGAAGCGGTGTCGGACATAGCCTAGTCAATGACCATGTCGATGATGACACAACCCAACCTCTTACACGGACACAACCCCTCATTCCTTTGGTAATACTCTTTCAATCGTTTTTTGCTTCTACCATGTATCTTTTACTCTTGTTGAAGTTGTTTTGCTAAGAGAAGCAATGTAAGCAAGACAAATAAGGAGAACTTTCTTATCATCATGGAGGTTGGACCACAATCACGACTCTCATGAAGAAGCTCTCTAATGGCTACTGTGTCTTTGGAAGATCCATGGACAATATTGTTTTTGTCTCTCAAACCAAGCTTTGGGCTCTACGTTTCTCCTCTCAATTTGATGATTACCAAAAGATTTTTTACTCTATTGAAGCTTCACTCAGTTCCTCAATTTCAATTCTATAACTTCTGTACCTCAACAAGAGGAAAAGCAATGATGTTTGGCACTTGAGGCTCGATTACTCAAGCATCTTTGACAGATTCAGGAACCTTGACATTGTTGTGCCTCTCGAGGAGCTAGTTGATGATTCTATAGAGAAAGATAGCTTCCCTACACAAGAAGTTTGCTTTGTAAGTTTCTTTTTTCTTTCATTTTTGTGTTAGGGTTTTAACTTTATGTGACTCGGAATAATGAATGTGCTTTCATTTTGGTGTTTTACTTAGAATCCCTATTCAATTCAGGAATTTTCGTTCTTTGAACTAGCATTCAATTCCGAGTCTCTTTCCCTTTTGAACACTTTGTCACTTCATGAACCAAATTTAGGAGTTGTAATTTTAAGTAATGACCAACAATTCATAGTATTTATCTTTTTGTAAGGCTCTTTATTATGATGATTTTCGCTAGATTTTTGTTGTGGACTATGATGGAATATGATGCCTCTTACTAATTTGTTTTTGAGACTTAATAAGTTACTATCATATCCTTTGTCATTTTCAGATTATATGTGTGTGTGGGTGTGCATGTCCTATCTCTCTGTCCTATGTTTTTTTTATTTTGTTGTGTCCTTGTTTCCATGTAGTGTCTGAATTAATGCTACATAGAGCGTTATACCAAGCCCAGTCCAGAAGAACCAATACATATAGAGGATGAGAAAGAAGCTTTGTAAATTGAAATAACTTGCTCCAATATATTATAGCAAATGCTAGTTATTCAATTTTTCAAGCTACAAAGGATAATGAACCTCAACCCAAATTTTACATAATTTAAGCAAGGAATATGCATGATTCTTGATAAACCATACAATAACCTCATACAACCACCCGTAAGGCAAAATTCAAGTTTGTCTGAAATAAAAGGGCAACTTCCACTCAAGTCCTCACAGTCAAGAATTGCCATTTGTGACCCAAGCTTAATGCCTTGGTCTAATGAGCCTCGCGACAGGCTGACGCAGCATTAAAAATGTTGAGAATATTGTTCATAATCCAATAACAAATGACAGAGAATACATGGTAATGCCATAGAAATAAGGAAGGGATAGCAAATTCATTCATGTTTTAAAATCCCAATTACTTGTTTTCCCCTAATATCCATTTTTGGTTGCACTTTAGTATCCGTGATCACACAGTGCAATAAGTTTAGAAAATAAAAAATAGAACCCAATTAAATTTTAAAGACATGTATGATACTCATAAAGAGAACTTACATTCTATTAGAAGCAATTGAAGCAGAGACATTAAATATTGGAACTGAACTAATGATAAAACGAAGCTCCTGCAGTATGCGTCGGAATAATATTGAATATATGTTTCAGTTTGAAGACAGACACACAAATTAAGCATCGGATTTCACATTATAAATATAGTACCTTGTGAGGAAGCTTAGAATAAAGCAAAATAAAGGCAAGAACTGGAAAAGTGAAAGTTCGTACTCTTCTGTCTAGAAAAAGGCCAAACTGCAAACAAGAACAGCATGTCAAGAAACTCAAATTAGGATGTAAGAGAGGCTTTCTTCTTTTTCTTTTCCCAATTTTTTTCTTTTTACTTTTTCAGTTCGAGGAAGGTAGAAAAAGTGGTCTTTTCTAACAATCAAGTGATATGAATCAGTTCACCTCGTAAAAGATCTTATATGATATTTGTAAATAGGGAAACTTGTAATTTTTCAGATTTTATTCATGTATTCCTTATTTTCCTTTAATTACAAATAAAGATTAAATATGTGTAGCAATCATACAATTCTTGTAATCCTTTTTTACACACCTAAAGCACTCTTCTAAGGCTATCTCTGATTGGGTTTCAAATATTCTCTAAACTAAAGAAAATAAAATCTAAATATTGTTCCAAATAACATAAGAAACTCAAAAGATATTATAACCCAATGATAATTAAAATCCAAGTTAAATATAAAATCCTGGCTAAATACTAAGGAAATATTAATTTCCTAAAATGTTAAATCCTAATCTAACTAAATTAAATAGGAAAGCTATGAACTCAAGAAAAAAAAATGAGAAAGAGAACAATCTTAAATAAATAGATAAATAAATGTTAAAACAAAAACTCAATTAAAAAAATCTGATGTATCCCACAAGTATTAACATTTGAAACACAAATTAATTAGTTGCTCAACGTGAGATAGGTTTATGTACAAGACAAGTATATAAACTATGAAAAAGGAAGTCCAAAATAATTAAAAATGACACAATTATAAATCCATCCTTTATCGCCAAGTATGGCCCAACACATTTGTCTAGAAAAAGTCTGATCTTCAGTGCATTTACTATGACTATCCACAATCCAAATATCCTGTTATTAAACTAGGTTTTAAAGAAGATACATGGTTAAGTATATGCATTTTAGATATTTGAACTGACTCAAAACAAATAGGGAACAATGCAAACAGGTAAAAGACATTCTCTATTAATTGATAGCTCAAGCATAAATCATTGGAAAAAAATTAATTTTAAGTGGTAGCTCAAAGTAGACAGCAAAATTTGGGTGCTACCTTTAGACAGATTTGATTTTAAGGAGAAAACCCAAATTATTTCATACTTAAGTTACAAATTATTAACATATCAATGAAAGTAGAAGAAACTATGTCAAGCTAGAAATCTACATAAGGAACTATTCAATCATTAGAAGATATTGGACAATCCAAGACTTACCAGTGAAAGTGGATATGCAGCAAGTAGTGAACGAGGAAGTGCTGAAGTGAAGTACCAGTGGAAAGCATTTGTCTAACAATAACCTTGTCAAGGAACGTAGTAATATATGAAATACAAATAGGACAGTGTTATCAAAAGCAACAAACAATATGCAGATTTTATATGATGATGAACTCATTATGCCTTGTCCCCAGGAAAAACAGATAAAATTCACAAAGATCAATGAAGATTAGAAGAAGTATTAGCCACTGAACATCCAACCATCCAAACCCTAATCCCAATACACCAAAATCCTTGTTGTTGCAGAAATTTACTAATTCCTCCATCTCATATTACTTGTGTTTTAAGGGAATACACATTTCTTAAGAAAATTAATAAAGACAAATTACTATGATAAAAGAAAAAAACTTTTTGTTCAGAACCTAATCTTATTTAACAAGTAAGAATGTATTTGTGAATTCATTCAAGTATTTAGGAAGATACCCATAAATGAAGTTATTGATGAAAAAAAGTAATTAATGCTCTCTTGATTCCTGAAGTGACAAATATTTTGAAACAAAGTACAATACCCAAAGAGACATGCACTATGAGACAAAGGGAAGTACATATCTGTTCGAAAAATCCTTATTGGGTCACAGATGGCTTTCAGGTACTCACTTCAAAACAAAGATCTTAGTATTCCCAGGATTTCCAAAAGAAGTAGTAAATCATTACCTCCCAATAGAACTCCCAAAACAGTGAAATTTCACAACATCCAGACACAATTATAGCTATCCACATTTAAACAAGTCAAACCACTTAGAAGAAGTAACCATCAAATCAAATATGGCTTCCAAAAATATAATATAAAAAACATTCACAAAGCTATCATTATCCTCTAAAGAGAGAATTGTATGATTGTATCATCAGCAAACTTAAAATAAAGACCATAAACTCTTGTAAACAATAAGCCACCTCTAATATCCTTAATGATATTCCTATCCGCAGACAGCATCTGAACGAACTCAATTCATAACATCAACCTCTAAAGTAAACAACAAAGGTGACAAAAGATCCCCCCTCCTAACTCCCTACTAAACCAGGACTTAACCTCATCATTCAGCCACATAAAAAGGGTAGCAAAAAAGGCCTGCTTGGTAAAAAATATTTTATGCAAGAAATAGTGAAAATGGATTTTTGTTCTCAACTTTCCTGTAGAAACAAACCCTTCCAAAAATAAAAGAAAGTGAAAAAACAAGGTGTCCTTTTTGTAATTATTCCCAAAAACAAAAAATGGTTTTTCAAACCAATCAGAACCAGAAGAAAAATAAAAATACCCTGATCATGAAATTTGTATAACATATTTTCCATATTCTACAGCCATATAACATATCACTTGGTGAAGGATACTCCCCATTCAGAGCTTTTGTTTAGTACAGAGTTAAACCAAAAGACTTCAAATTCAGGCCACAATAATCGTTTCCACATAATTGAATCAACTATTATGGTTAGACCTGTATTCAGAAGACCATAATGTTAGAATCAAATTTAAACAGCACAGTCTCCTATCATGCATAATTTTTTTTATTTAAGTTACAGATTAAATTTAAAATAAAAAAAATGTACATCACCAACCTATGCAGAAGAGGGCCATCCCAGTGCAGTGTTTCAGAGCACCCCATACTGAAATTTTGTTTGTCTTCCCTTCAAGAGATGAATTTTATTAGGCACAAAGCATGATCATGTTACCATGTCAAAAATAAATTTCCAATTTTATAATAACTCAACCAAAATAGCAAGGTCCGAAAAAGGATAGAAAAAATTCATCAAACAGCATAATTAACTTCAAATGCCAAATATAATAAACACTGTTCTCAAAACATTGATAAACCAGGCATGGTTAAGCAATGAAGTTCCACATTTAAATGTTAAATGAACATTAAATAATGTCTTGCGGACTGGACTGAGAAGAACCTAATTCAACTCTACAAAAAAGGCTTATAAGGTTAGAACTGTACAAGCTTTATAAACTCTGTTTAAGTAATATCTAGTCAATGTGGGAGTAAGTACATCCCAAGGCTGCAACTAAGGCAGCCCAAAGAGGCCACAAATAAGGCAGGCCGGGAGTGACTACAATTAAGGCATTTTCCAACATAGGAATTTTATGGTGACCCAAGTGAACATTTCAAACACCTTGTTGATTATTTTATAACCTCTAAGACAGAGACAAAGCAACAGAATTTCTCACAAATTGGAAGCCTTAAAATTGAAATACTCAATAAAATAAAAGTCCAAAGCAGATTTAATTTAAATTATGCTGAGAAATGTTGACATCAATATTAGAGCTGTTGCCATGACAGCTCACAGATTATGTTCCCTACTAATAGTAATTTAGGAATCTGTTTCCCATTATTTGCTCTATTTCATAACCCATTATTCAATATTTCCTAACTATTAGTTTGTATATCCGTTCCCATCTAACTAATTATTAGGTCCATAAATTTAGAGAGTAATTTTACAAAATATATTATGTATATATTCGTAAAAAAGTGAAATAAAAATATAAATCAATAGAATTTGTTCTCTATATTTACAGGAAATGTGATCTTTATTATAAGTAACGGGAAGCATCATAACTCATTGGATATCCTTCAAACCAAACAAATTAAAGAATTGACTGATATCTTACATGGATGTTAAGCACAATGGAAACCTGACAATATCTATATCAGTAGCTCAAGCATTTAAGGAGAAAAAAGAAAAGCAGGTTACAGAAAAGCACAACATACCAAAAGAAGTTGCAGCCCAATGGAACAAAGAAGCAACAGCATGTCACATCTGAATACAGTTGTAGCAAAGATCTGATGATCCGAAAGTACAAAGAGATTATTTTGAGAAAAGGCAAAGTATATCAAGCATACTATGATATTTAGAATTAAAAGGGGCCACTAACTCCAGAAACTATTCTAGGTATCAATAATCAATGGTAAAAGGATTACAGTCCCTCCTGTCTCACTGTGTGTAAGTGCATACATGAAAAAATAATATATTAAACTAGTACAACTATGAAAAAAAATATTACCATTTTCATAAAATGATTTAATTTCAAAATCATTGGAAACAAAATGATGCTAAATAATAGTAACATAACATATTATAAAAGCTTGATCACTTGAATCAAAGAATGTTTCCAGAATTGATATGCACTTTATAAAAATTCCCACATCTAGTTATATTTAAAATATATAAACATACATATATTATATATATATATATATATATATATATATATATATATTTCAGGAAGGTTATAATCCCTGATAATTCTCATGTTTCAGCTAAATACATTCAGAGTGAAGGAAGGAGGTGGGTTTTGTTTCGTTATCAAAATGGAATGTAAGAGACATCATTGATCATCCATTATCACTTACTCCTCCACCCTAACCACACACCACTGCCACTACTGTCTTTGCACCGCAACTTAAACTACTCTAACAGCCCTCTTAAGGAACTCGTGAAGTTTTCTCTCAAAGTTGATTAGGGGCAAGAATAGCATTCATAGAAACATTCTCACAAGATAATTTTGCCCTTGCATGCTTTCAGAAACATGCAAGTCCCATGTACAGTCCACTTTCGTCACCCCTAAAAATATTATAAAATGTTGATAAATTGTATGCTTCCCTCTATTCTGGTCAAAATGGACCAAGAGCATCTCATTCTCACCTTAACTATTCTTCACTCCTTTCTTTTTTAATTTCCCACACAAAAAAAATATAATCAAGGGCACTGAATTTGTCTCTTCTGAGCAGAAAATGACAAACACACATGTCCATGGAATTCCCATGTGTTATTACATGGGCAACACATTCACATACACATACAAACGAGAAATGAGAAATTTCGTCAAACTAATAGAATTGGTTCAGAATCAATATTAAGTAAAGATCTCTGAAAAATAAAGAAATAATATCCATGTAACTGGTCCCAACTAATGGAAAAAAAAAAAAAAAACTTTTTTTGCAAACTTGATAACATGAAAAATTAAAATTTTCTCTTTAAAAATAGAAATCTTACATGAAGCCTGGTTCAAAAAACTGATTCCAACATCTAGCATGGCAAAAGATGTATATGATAAAAACTGGAAAATAAAAATACAGAAGAGTTCGTGATATTCAACAGAGGAATGCTGTATTGAGATGAACCTTAAGCAACAATATACATACCAGAGAGTTTAGAGCTGCATAAAAACGTCCCTCAAACCAGTATCCATATGCCAAATTCACTGCAAAAATAAATCCAGAGAAAATCCAGCACCATGACATTGACTAGAAAGCAAGAAAAATTATTTAAAAGAATTCTAGATGTAAGTAAGACAGAAAACTAGAATAGGGTATAGAATATAAAACTCAATGAATTAATGCAACAAAAAGTTGTATTTAATAATTTATAGAATTTTCTCAGTGTCCTTCTAATTTATTTCCCTATCAACATGTTATAAAAATTTCTTGCTAACTTATCAAAAATCAATCTAATCTTTTAAAAATACACATCCACATGTTGCATATTTGAAAAGAAAAGAAAAAAAATCTCATTAGGGTCATTTGTGTCTGTTATTAAATTAACGTGATGTCAAAGAGTAATCAAAGTGTACTCCTGTATTAGCACTCTGTTAGTCCTTGGTTCTGCCATCTTTCTGTTTGTATTAAGGAAGGATTAGTTTTTATAATGATTCAGTTACATTAATCACTATCATGTAACCAACTGCTGAGTCAACAACTGGATAATCCCTGGGCAAAATTTATCAGAATTTACAGTTTCTAATTCTGGCTTTCTCAAGTCAGAATCTATCCTCTCTCTACTCTCCACTAGAATCATAACAATGTTGTGTACTTCAACTTTATTCCATTCCATATTGTATTTGTATATATCATTTTTTCTTTGAAACATACAAATTCTCTGTAGAACCATTATGCCTTTATCTACAATCAGATAGCGACCAAGGCAATGATTTCCTTCCTTTCTGAGCTAAAGGTCCCCATATATAAATCCAGCATTCTGGGTCTGCCCCCTGGTGTTATCTAGTTTCACACTGCCTTTCATCATTAAAAACAAGAGAAACACTATCAAGAATATAAAGAAGCAAGACAAGCTAAGTAGTTACCTAGGCCCAGTGCAAGAATGTTAGGAAGCGGACGGGTACAATAGAACAGAAAATGAAACTGAATGGCAGTTAATATTACAAAGAAGGCCTCTACTTGATGCCCAAATTTATTCCTTATCTGCATATCAAGATTATTATTAGAATATCTTCTTTATTGGTCATGAACAGATATCAATAGAAAAAAAGAGACAAAGGTACATACCTGGTGTCGGAAGAATCTTAGTGTATATAGTATGATGCACCCTAGAGCCATTCGAACTAGATATCAACAAAAAGATATATTAATGTACTTCCCACTACGTTCTCAAGAAACAGAGAATGCGAGAATGAAAATTGAAGGCATTTTGAGATATTTTAGCATTTTGAGATCACCAATGATAATAGACTCAGCTATGAATTCCAAATTACTTTATTTGATATGTCAATTCAATTACGCACATACAACACACACATTGGTCTCTAATAAATGCCCACAGACTAACACAATTATGTAGTGAAACAAGAATTTGATCAGAACTATTTTTCAAGCATTTTTTTCCAGCTAAAGATAGCGTTTTATACTTCAAACTTCTTGTAGTGTGTTTTTTTTCTCATCCACACAATTTCCAGTAATCCAAACAGAAAACTAATAACTTGCTTCTTAATGCACTACCCAGTAGGAAACACACCACGCTTTATCATTAGTACTAGTCTATCTCAATTTAAACCAAAAGGAAGGCAAAATCCAGAGATAAAGAAAAAGATAAACAGCATTGAAAACTATGATGAGCAAAAATCATAATGCACTGATTGTCAAGTATGAGAGAAGGATACCAATGACAAGAGCATAAAACTTTGGCAAATGCAGCAAACTTGCAGTCAACACAAAAGGAGCTGCAATGATTGACACAAGCAAAGCACCTAAAACAAAATAACAATGACAACAGCACTATCAGATAACATCTAATAATAAAATAAAAAGAAAGCTACGCTGGCAGGCACCAATTTATACTAACAAAGCATGGCCATTTGACAATCCAACTAAACATCAGAACGGTTAAATTTCCACAGCTAAAACTAAACAAACTTGAATCACGTTAACAACTCATACATAACACATGGTACTCACAATCTCAGATTATTAAATGGAACCATTCACATTAGGCACACAACCAATGCAACTTTATAAACAAGTCCTTAATCCTCATTTATTTAATTCTACATAAAAAATTATTATCTTCCATAATAAACCACAAATACCTGCCTAGTGTTAAGGGTCTTTTCCGACAAGATTCTCCATAAACTAAAATTAACTTATGTATGCATAAGCAAATTTGTATAAAAAATAAAAATAAAAAATAAAATAAGTTTTTCCATAAGCTAAAATCAGTTTACGTGTAAGCTAATTTATAGAAGTTCACTGAAATAGTTTCTCTAAATTATTATTTTTAACATGGACATGAGCTAAACTTAGCCTATGCTCATTTCATATTTTCTCTCTTACAAGTGTTAGTGAAAAAGTTTGTACAAACAGAGCCTAAATGCGAAAGCATAACAAAAAAAATCTTTATGACCAAACAAATAATACACATATTTTGAAAGAAATTGCCAGAAAATACAAAAAAAAATACCTAAGAAAGTGCGAGGAACCACCCCAGGGAATTCCAGATGATCATACTATTAACAGAAACGTTAAAACATCATCAATTGAGTCCAATAACATATCAATTAATCAATTAATAAAGTTTATAAAGTTAACAACAGCACAAAGTAAACTCACATTCTCTAGGTTAGTCCAGTGATAGAGAATATCGTGCATTGCCTTTAAGAAACAAAGATAAATAATAAATAAATAAAAATAAGCAAACAAATTGAGGAAGAAGAAGATGAAAAGAGAGAGAGAGACCTGAACATTGAAGCTCTCTTCAACCTTAGTGTAAGGAATGGTGAGAACGTATAAAGCAGCGATTGACGCCAACAGCAAATCGTAACCATATCGCTGCAGAAAAGTCTCCGATTTCGAATTGGAAGCCATTGTTGTTCGGTTTGTTGCAGAGTGAATGCAGAATAGACTAGAAAAACATGAAATGAGCTTGTGGGCCTTTCTGAAGAATTGGGCTTTCATTTCTCACACTTAACCTCGGCTTTTGCTTCCTGCACCTCCATAATTTCTTGGCGCACCCCATAATTTTTAAAATGATATTTTACCCTTCTTTAAAGTCACTTTCAAATTACCCATTTCAAAAAATTTCCAGCTTTTTACAATTTTCAGAATGAGATTTTCAAAACAGGATTTTCAGAATAAGATTTCCATAATTTTTGAATATATTCCAAAACAAGTTTTTAAGAACTTATATAATATACTTTAGAATGCATTTTCTAAAATGAGTTTCCAAAACGAGTTTTTTCACAATGAGTTCTCTCTTTCTTCTTCTTTAATGAGTTAAAATAAACACTTTGTATCACGTTTTTTTTAGCGGTGCACTTAATACTAATAGGGTGCAAGAAGCAAAAGTTTAACTTTTGTTCTCGAATGGGGTTGGAACTCATAAAACTATTGAGACTCCTTCTTGGTCGGTCTATCGGCGTGCACTTCAGTTACTCTCCCCACAAGCTCCTTCCTCTTCTCTGCTCGCTCCATTCCTTGACCTTCTCATAATTCAGACTCACTCGGATCGTACCTGCACTCCAACGCTCAAGTCAGTAAAGGTATTCGATACTCGGTTGTCAGAGCACTGTACCTGATGATGATCCCCTGATTCTTGCAATGTGTGTTATTTATATTACCTTAGTGTGTCTTCCTTATTGGTTCAGATTACGGAGTTGGACCGTGATTAAGGTTACATTACCTAGCTCTTAATCATGGATTAGCTTCGCTGATATTATTTGAGCGTAATTGGACTTATGTTGTCGGTCGGCCTTATAGACGTGGGTCGTGAGGTCTCGGTCGGCCCAGTGATGGGACCCGAGACATGACATCGGTCGTACGACCTTACCAGTACAGTGGGCCTTCCTTATTGGGCCAGATTAGGGAGTTGGATCGTGATTAGGATTCCATTACCTAGCTCTTAATCGTGGATTAGCTTCATTGACTCTGCTTAAGCGTAATTGTCGATCAGCCCATTACGTGGGTCATGACATCGTCGGCCCATTACGTGGGTCATGACATCGTCGGCCCATTGATGTGGGTCATGACATCGGTAGGTCCAGTAATGGGGACCGAGACATGTCATTAGTCATACGACCCTTACCGGTACACTTGTCCTCCAGGCTCGATGATGATTAATCCGAAGAGTCTTTGAGAGTAATGTGACGGTCGGGCTCCGGAGATTTGACACGGAGGTCTAGTTTTTAGTTTTGTTTCCTTTGACCGAGATGTGACCCTTTCTTTTTATCCTGAGGTCGGGGTGTGGCCTCCACCGGCCGAGATAATCGATAAGTTTTTATGCATTTACTTGGACCAAGTCTTTAGGGTGTCGGTAGGGTATGCTAGTTAAGGCTACTTCCTTGACCGAACCAAGTCTTCATGGTGTCGGTAGGGTATGCCGGTTAAGGCTTCGTCCTTGACCGAACCAAGTTGTTGTGGTATCGGCAAGGTATGCCTATTAAGGCTTCATCCAAACCGAACCAAGTTGATGTGGTATCGGTAGGGTATGTCTGTGAAGGCTTCATCCAGACTGAACCAAGTTTTTAAGGTGTCGATCGGCAAGATTCATCATCCATCTCTAGTGTGAATGTCAGTCGGCCCATTGATGGGACCATGATGTCGGTCGGCCCGTTGATGGGGATCGTGACATGTCTGGCATGTCGGTAGGCAAGATTCATCATCCATCTCCAGTGTGAATGACAGTTGGCCCATTGAGGGGATCATGATGTCGGTCGGCCCATTGATGGGGACCGTGACATGTACGACTTGTCGATCGGCAAGATTCATCATCCATCTCCAGTGTGAATGTCAGTCGGGCCATTAATGGGACCATGATGTCGGTCGGTCGTTGATGGGGATCGTGACATGTACAACTTGTCGATCGACAAGATTCATCATCCATCTCCAGTGTGAATGCCAGTCGGGCCATTGATGGGACCATGACGTCGGTCAGCCCGTTGATGGGGATCGTGACATGTATGACTTGTCGGTCGGCAAGATTCATCATTCATCTCTAGTGTGAATGCCAGTCGACCAATTGATGGGACCATGATGTCGGTCGTCCCGTTGATGGTAACTGTGACATGTATGACTTGTCGATCGGCAAGATTCATCATCAATCTTAAGTGTGAATGGCAGTCAACCCATTGATGGGACCATGATGTCGGTCGGCCCGTTGATGGGGACCGTGACATGTATGACTTGTCGATCGACAAGATTCATCATGATGTCGGTCGCCGAGCACGACTCGACCCTGAAGAAATCACGACTGGCGTTCGCCATCAGAATCGAAAACTTGTCAAAAAATTCAGCGATAGAGGTCTCGATCGTGAAGGTGGAGGTGATCCTAGTTACCCTAAGGTCCACCCAGTCAATCTTTGGTGGGGAGACGACCTGCTTGAGGGAGCCCGATCGATCAATAGCACCGCCCGGGTTGTCCCCCCTAACCACCTCCACAGGGGGCAACACTTGGATTGCGACAACCGATCTAGGCTCGGTTGTGGAGGATTCGGAGGCAGAAGAGGAAGTAGACGAACGAAGACGAAGACGAGGGACGCGCAAGACAAGGGGGATGAAGGGGACGAGAACCCGAAGAAGAAGAGGAGGTAGGTCAATACAAAGAAGACATGACTAACCTTACGAAAGCCGGAACACAACAACTTAGGATGATGATAACCGTTCAGGTCTCAGAGCAAATGTTTGAGTAATAGCGCAGTTTCTCGACACTGTTGGGACCACTATTTATAACCCCAAAGGTCTCGGGAGGCGAAACTTCACAACCATCTCAACTATTAGATTTTTTCAATCCAACGATTTTTGTCAGCTCCTGCACAGAAAAACCCCTCATCAATGCAGGTCATGTCAATCGCCGCCTGCCATCACGACAAACATCGAGAACCCCAACCGTTACACCAAACCCATAATCTCGACCGACATATCACTCTCATAAGACTCTTCGGATTAACCATCCTCAAGCCTGGGGGACAAGTGTACTGGTGAGGGTCGTACGAATGATATCACGTCTCAGTCCCCAACATCAGGCCGACTGAATGTAGTCGCGACACTTCCAATTATGCTCAATCAAGGTCAGCAAAGTTAATCCGTGATTATGATCTAGGTAATTCAACCCTAAACACGATCCAACACTTAACCTGACCCAATAAGGAAAGCTCATCACAGGTAATATAAATAGCGCATATTTCAAGAAACAAGTATGTCATTATCTACAGTACTCTGAGAACCGAGTGTCAAACCCTTTTGCTGACTTGAGCGTCAGGGTGTCTTCTGCAAGTACCCCCTCCCCCCAATTCGGTGCTTACAAGAAGACCGAGAACCGAGGCTACGAAGGAAAGGTGAGGAACGAGCAAAGGAGGTTGAAGAGCAGTACGACGACCGACCAACAGGAAGGAAGAAGGTAAATCCTCTCAATAGTTCTTCAGGCCCCAACCCTCACACGAGAACAATTTTTTTTCATATGTCCATCAACTTAATGTTTCAAATTTACCTTATGTTGTTCAATTTAAAATAAGAAAACAATATGTATTTAATTATAAACTTTATGACACCTTAAAATATAATTAATGAAAATGTAATTTCCAATAAGTATTCTCACTATTTTTACTCTACTTGTTTTACTAATAATTTGTCTCTAGTTCTTAAAATTATTCTCAATTCTATAATATCATAATTTAAATTGATGTTTTCTATATATTGTATTTAAATTGTTTTATTGTTTTCAATTTACTATTCCCTACAAAGGTCCAGTATAAATATTTTATTGTTTTCATTTCTTTTATTTCCAAAACTATTTTAAAAATTAAGTTAAATGATAATTTTTTATAAATATACAATTGAAAATTTATTTTAAAAAATTGATAAATTTAAATTTTTTATATATTTATTATTCAAGAAAAATATATTAATAGTGATAGAAGTTGATTTTAATCCTTTAAATGATTATTTATTTATTGTTCACCATTGTATATGTGAGTGTGGTGGCTAAGAGAAGTTATTGAAGATAAAAATGTGTGTAGAATAATCTCTCTAATACTGCACTAAGTGTAAAGAAAGTGAAAGAATCATCAATATGCAACATTATTAAATTAAGCAATTTTGTCCAAGATTTTTACATATTTTTAATTGAAAGTTACTTGATAATTGGAGACTCAAAATATTGATAACTTTTTGCTTTCAAAGTATGATACAAATAGTGATAGTTGGTTTTTTTGAACTTATAACTAATATAAACTAGTCTTCAAACAACAACAAAAACTTGATAATACAAGCACGCTTTCTCATATATCAATGTGTCAATTACTCAACAACATCTACGAGGCTCTATAGAAATAGAAACTCCTAGAACAACATGTATTTCCTTTCATTCATTGGTGATTTGACTAGGAATATATGGATGTATTTTATTAAAAGGAGTCATAAAGTTCTCAAAGTTTTTAAGAAATTCAAGAGATTAGTTGAAAAGAAAAGTGGTAAGATGATTAAGATCTTAAGAATATATGGTTTGTGAATTCATAAAATTATATGAAAGTGGGGTATTAATTCATGAAGTTACGCATTCTTAGACACACCCTAAGACTATGGTGCAACTGAGAGAATTAACATAACTATGTTAAACATGGTGAGATGCATGCTAAAAAGCAAAAGCCTTCTAAGCTTCATATAGGGAGAGGCAGGTTAACTCTTGTAAACAAATTGAACAGATCTCCCACTAAAAGATTGGAAGATATCACACCAAAAGAAGCATAGATTGTAGCCAAACCAAATTTTAATAAGAATATTTGGTTCAATATGATAGAAACATGTATGTAATCAACTAAGGGGGAGCTTGATAATAGATGCACAACACATATTATGATTGGTTATCATTCAACTAGAGGTTACTAGATGTATGAACCAGAAAATGGTATAATTATTTAATATTAAAGATGTTGTATGTGATGAGAATGGAAGCTAGGATTGGAATTCAATCTTCGATGAAGCTCAACTAGACCTACTAGCGGCAGTTAGGCCCATAAACCCACTAACATTTAGGCAGGACGGGCAAGTCCGCTAGCTCACCCATATTTATTTTTTATACTTTTAAATAGGAATGTCATGCTTTTGAAATCAAAATGGTGATGATCAACATTTTATATAAAATTTTATTTACATTAATTTCTTTATACATAAATTTATTCATTGAAGTATTCTTGATATTTATTTTATTTTGTCATATATTAAACCTTCTTTGATTAGAATATTAAAGTTTGATTCAATTTTATTACTCTTTCTAGCATTTTTATTGTCTAAATAGTGATATCAATGACTACAACTAAATAAATAGATCCAAACAAAAAAATTACAAAAACTTTAAAAAGTGGCAGGCTCGCCAACCCACCCCATGACAGGACAAGTTACTAATTTTAGCCTGTATAGTCTTTGCGGGTCAGTCTAGTCCACCCCTCTTTTGGCGGACCAATGGCAGGTCAGACCAAAACGAGTCGAGCTGACCTATTTTACCACCCTTACATTTGAGTGATTAAATAGTCAACTCAAAAGAATAATTGGTTCATTTTGCACTTATGGCAAAAGCTAAACTTGTTAAGTTAGACAAGCCAATGATTAAGGAAGAATGACTAACAATTATGAAGGATCAGATACAATCTATATAGAAGAAATTCATGAATCCTCCTTTAAATAAGAAACCTATAACACTAAAATGGTTTAATAAAGTGAAAGTTAACAAAAAAGGAGAAATGGTTAAGCTCTAAGACCAAACTTGTGGCAAAATAAATTTTGCTAAAAACAAGAATCAATATGATAAAATTTATACATTGTAGCTAGAATGGAAACTATCAAAATGGTTGTAGCTATTGCAACTAATGATAATTGTATGCATCAACTAGATGTTCAACCACAAGGATTTGTAGTTAAGGATTCCAAAAATAAGGCATACAAATTGAAGAAGACATTGTATGGCATTAAACAGACACCCAAAATTTGTAATAAGATAATAGATAATTTCTTGTCTTAAATTAACTTTGAGGAATGCACCTCAAAACATGGATTTTATATGAAATTCTCAAAAGATAATGTGAAATAAAAAAAATTTGATCATATGCTTGTGCTTTAATAATATTTTGATTATTGACGATAGTGAGGAAGTAATTGTTGACAAGACAAGTGATGAATGAGTTTGAGATGGGTAAATTTAGACTTTTCTTTTACTTTTTGGGAATTGGGTTTAAAATAACCTAGTATGGGACAATTTTGCATCAAACCAAATATGTAAAGGATCTATTAAAGAGGCTCAATATGCAACAAAACAATCCAACATGAACACTAATAGAATACTTGTGTCGTATAATGAAACAAATGAATATATAGTTTATTTTGAAGATTGTTGGATGTTACAAGGTCAAACTTGAACTTCACGGACTGTAAATTATCTCACTTGTTAGTTGCGAAAAGGATATTTAAGTATGTACAAAGAACAATTTATTTTAGAATCTTATTCCAAATGGTGAAACTGATATAAAAGCAAAATTGATTGAATATTTTGATTCAGACTAGTGTCGAGACAAAAGTGATAGAAAAAACATTGTTAGGTACATCTTCTATAGATGAGCTCTAATCTCTTAGTTCTCTATAACGAATCATTTTGTAAAATTATCATCTTGTAAGGTTAGACATACAACAACATCTAAATAGCATGCCAAGCAGTTTGGTTAAATGCTTTGATGCAAAGATTACAAGTGAAAACATTAATCAAAGTAAAGTTGTTGGCAAACAATAAATCTAACTTTGATTTAGCAAAACATTCAACCTCTCATGAAAGGAACAAACATTGAAGCAAAAATTTACTTCTTAAGAGAGCAAAGTCAAAAACAAAAAACTGAAAATTAAACACAACAAAACTCAAATTTAACTTATAGTCATACTTACTAAGACTTTAAAACTATAAAACAATAAATGTTTAAACATATAAGAAAATTTGTTAAAATTATTTGTTTAAATACAACTTTTGAATAAATGAGAAGTGTTAAAAATAATTCAAAGTTTAAAAGTTCCTAGTAACTTTATAAGCAATACTAAACCCTAAACTTTATAAATTTCACTTTTAGTGCAATGCACATATTCTATCAAATATACAATTTATTTATTTATTTTCATTTTATGAGTAATAGTTAACACCTAAATCGATTTTTATTTTTTAAATAGGTTTATTGAAAATAATAATCCACGTACATGGTGCGACCAAATCAAATGTTTTATTCCAACAAAATAAGCCTAACTATTTGCGGCCATTGTTGGTAAGGTTGTCCCAAAACCGCGACAATGTTCAGCGCGTGTCCCACCAACGCGGCGACGCGTCCATGCTTCAAATATTCTTCTGAAATTCAATCCTCTCTCTCTCTCCATCCTCACTCGTTCCTTCTAAATCCCGCCACGCGCCCCTCTCTCTCACTCTCCACGCGAAAAAACCACGCGCCTCCCTTGCCTCCGCCGCCGCGTTTGGATTACACCCCTCCCAACGAGACGCGTCTGAACAACTTGTACCTCAAGCGCGGCAAAGTCGAGTTTGCGCGCCTAGTGTTTGATAAAAGTCCCAAACGAGACGTTAATGCATGGAGGTGGAGTACCATGATTACCCGTTTCGCGCGCAATGGCATGATAAAAGAAGTTTTGGGGTATACGAGGTTGATGTTGGTAGAGGGAATAAATCCAAGTTTGGTTTTAATGACTGTTATTCTTGATGTTATAGGGAAAGCTGGTGCACGAAACTTGGGTAGAGAAGCTCATGGTTTTGTGGTGAAGAATATGTATTTCAAGGAATTGTCGATTCTAACCGCATTGATCGATATGTATCATAAGTGTGGCGATGTTGGGTCGGGGAATCGAGTTCTGTTTAGTGTGATGAAGTGGAAAGGAGATTTTTGGATTGGATTGGTTTCGGGGAGACTTGAGGTTCAAATGAGATCTGTGATTCGGTTGAAGAGGTTCCGACCTGGTGCTGGTGCGGTTGCCTCTTTACTTCCCATTTGTGCACAGTTGAGGGCTCTGAAGCAAGGGAAGGAGATTCATGCTTATGCTTTGAGACATTGGCTTTTGCCTAATGTGCCGATCGTGTCTTCTTTGATGGTGTTGTACTCTAAGTGCGGTGAGATTGAGTATTCCATTAAACTTTTTGATAAAATGGAGTTGAAGAATGTGGTTTCTTGGACTGCCATGATTGATTCATGCATTGAGAATGGGGGTGTGTGTGAAGCCCTTGGTGTCATGAGGTCAATGACATGGATGACCGAGCATAAGCTGGATACTGTTACCATGGCTAGGATGCTACATGTGTGTGGGGAGCTGAAAGCTTTAAAGCTTGGGAAGGAAGTTCACGGACAAGTATTGAAAAGGGGTTTTGCATCAGTCCATTATGTTGCTGCGGGACTCATTGATATGTATGGGATTTGTGTAGATATTGATAAAGCAAAGTTGGTATTCAGTGTGGTTCCTGATAAAGGTTCAATGGCATGGAGTGCTCTTATAAGGGCCTATGGGCATAAGGAATGGTATCAAGAGGCAGTTGATCTTTTTGATGACATGATTTCAAATGGCTGCTCTCCGAATCGCTTCACTTTTGAAGCTGTTCTATCTATATGTGATAGGGCTGGATTTGTTGAAGATTCTTTTTGGATCTTTGATTTGATGTCGAGATATAAAATTGAAGCATCCAAAGAACACTGCACTTGCATGATTCGACTCCTTACCCGCTATGGTAAACTAGACGAGGCTCTAAGATATTTAGAAATGAGTTCTTCCTTATAGCTGAGGGCAAGAGATAATAGATTGTTCTTTGGATGTTTTATTAGATTGTTAACATTCTTAAGCTATGTTTATTTTCAACATACCGAACAGCTGTTAACTCACCAAACTCTGTTTAATAAGCAATGATCACAAATGCAGAGAGTACTAGAATCCCTTCCATCTGAAAGAGAGTCGTCTTTCCCACAGGTACTACTCATAAAGGGCAAATAAAAAAACTATCAATTTTATATGTTAAGTTACTTAATTATAATCAATAATTAAAACTTAATTTAATTTGTAAGTGTTTTTCGTGCTGTTTCTCATCCATAATTTTATGATTGTTCTATCTGTACATTGGAACCTTCTGCCTCAAGTAAAGTGCACTCCTTCATTTGCTCTTCCCCGTGTACTCTGATCTCACTGTTTTTGCTTTGTTGCAGAAACTGTCCAGAATTTCGAGTTCAGCTAACAACTAAAAGCAGTCTATATAGCTTCTCTGAAAGAAATTAACACCTGGTGATTGTCTTTCTGTGCCTCCATCTTCCATTACATAATTTTGGTTGTATTTGGGATCTTACGAGTTTGCATGATTTGTTGGCCTGCCATTTTCATGTTCAGGATGCAAGATGCCACTGCTGACGATTGATTTTTGTTCGCTGATGGACTTCTCAATGCTATTAACATTAAGTGTCAACTAATTTGCTCTGGCTTTTGGAGTCTGAGCAATATAAGTGTAGTTTCTCAAGCGATGGTGTTCGAATTTGAAGTTTAGCTCTAGCCAGCAGGGTCATGGTAATAATGCTATGCATCAACATTCAAATGGCTGAAATGGATATTTGCAAGGATCTATTCTGCTACTCATCAATTCTACTCAAATTTGGACCAATGGTGAGAAACGATAATATCTAAGTGACTCCTCTGTTTCTATGTCCACTAGGATGGTGAGGAATGAGAAGATGACCCTTGGGTTCTATCTCCACAAGGAAAAGCCTTTATTTTTTGCAATTTACATGCAAGTGAATTTTTTGCAATTTACATGCAAGTGAATTTTTTGCAATTTACATGCAAGTGAATTGCTTTCTTCCATGTATAGGCTTATTGAAATAATACAGAAAGAGGGAATGCAAATTCAGATATTTGCCATTTTACAAATCCAACATTTAGGTTCTCCATTTGATCATGTTCTATAGTACAGTAATTTATGCAACTTGATGAACTTTGTTTAATGCACTGTAAATTAGGGTTTGTCCCTATTTATCTCCTTAAAGCCAGCGCTGCAGAGGATTTTATTAACCCTATGAACCCAAACACTCCACAACACAAACTCAGAAACAGGGTTGACCCTAAACCCTACACACAAAGCCACCAATTTTTATCCCAAAAAAATGAACAAAAGATGCATTTGTAGGTAGATTTAACCCAAAAAGTGGAAAACCAGATGGATGTACATGCAAATTAACCCTATGAACCCAAACACTCCAAGCACAAACTCATAAACAGCGTTGACCCCAAACCTAAACACAAAGCCACCAATTTTTAGCCCAAAAAAAATGAACAAAAGATGCATTTGTAAGTAGATTTAACCCCAAAAGTTGAAAACCCAGATACATGTACATGTAAATTAACCAAAAAGAAAACAAAAACAAGAAGCATGTAGATGTAAATTAAGAAGCCCAAATTAGCAACAACCAACCATGATTAAAATTTGATGGTAAACAGTAACATAACATCAGTAGTGATTGATTACACACCAAACAAAAACCCTTCTTTCTTGGATCCCTGGTTTCATCCCACCAAAGGGTGTCGTAAAGCTTGTTCAGTGGTGTTATTCATGAGTCCTTGGAGGAAGGCGTGCCTTGATCGGAGGACTTGGTGATGGTGGCGGCGGTGGTGGTGGCGGGAGGAGGAGGTTCACGGCGGAAGCGGGTGGCCAAGATGTTTAGGAGGCTGTAGAAGTGGTAGAATAGCTGTGCACTAACCAGCACTACCAAGCAAAAAACGACGAAGTCCATTTTGGAAGAAGAGGAACAAGAATATGCTTGGATCGATCGAAGACGAATATGAAGAAGATGTTTTAATATTGGGAAAATTACATCTTTAATGAAAGGGACATGTTGGTCTTTTTCCCTATTTCATGTCACTTTCATTTCTCACATTATTCTTAATTGTTATATTTAAATATTACTTTACTTTTATTATGATTAGATGAATGATTATATTATAATAATTAAATAAAGAGATTACTACAATAAAAAAATTAGTGAGGAGGAAAAGTTATACTAAGATTGGATAATAATTTTGTTATTATTGTAGTTCAATCTCTTATAGAATAATAACATGTTACATAAGAAGTGTGTTATAGATACAAGTTTCAAATTTATAATCTTGATTATATATTTTTTCTCCTTTAAGTAGTTCAAATAATTTTCGGAGAGATGAGATTTTATAACATCATTTTGGATGGATTAACAAATTCATAATAGTGTCATAAATTAAGTAAATTTAAAATAATTTTTTGGTTATTGTGCATTAAAATCAAAAGTGGTAGTTATGACAAGGTTATATTCCAAAAATGTTAAAATGAAATCAAGATTTATGGATTAAAATGTTAAATTATTGTTTTGAAGATGATGGTTTGGAAATAATTATTTTTTTAATCATGCTCTTATATATTAATTTGTATTTATTTGGAGCGTCATGATCCATGTGAGAAGTTTATCTCTTTTCTTATCATATCTTGTTGAAAAAGTTACTAAGATTTTATCTTATTAACTACTAATTTAGAGATAATATTTTATATTTATTGTGAAACCTTGATAAAATATTTCTTAGGTGCTCAAATGAAAAAGCCTTTATTATCTTCAAAATCATTTATCAAGATAAAATTTTAATTTTTATTAAATATAAGATCATTTTTTTTGTACAAGTGCATTTTCACGGAGACATAACCACATCGTTATAATAGAACCTCTAGCATTATTTTATATGTGTGTGGTCTATCATACTTGTGTGAACTCAATCACGTCCTTATGGTCGCACGTGTAATTTTGTATGTAAGTAGGTTTCCCAAACTAATGTGGATGCAACCACACCCTTTGATGACCATCAATCACAATTTAATATATTAACATGTCTTCTACATGAGGGTGGACACAACCACAACCCTCTAATCAAATCTCACATGTAATTTTTCATATAAGCATGTGTCTCAGTATCAATGTGGACAAAGTCACACCCCTTTAGCCGAAACTTTGACATTCATGTGAATGCAATGACAAGTTAGACAAAAATTAAAATTTACATGTAACTTAAAAATTTATTTTAAAAATGTTTTTTTCATAAAAAACAGAGGTCAAACTTAATAAAAAAAAGTAAGAAATTACATAATTTAGTTATTATTTTGTTATTCTCACACTAAAAAAAAAGTTAACTCAACTTTTTTTGAAATTCTTTTTACTTATATTAGAGGGAAAAACTGGAAGAGGTTGGATACATCCCAAATGTATCTTGTATTCTGATGAACATGGACAATGAGGAGAAAGGAACTGCACTTAACTATCATAGTGAAAAACTGGCAATGACATATGGACTGATTAGCAATGCTCCTGCTGTTCCAATTAGAATTGTGAAGAATCTTAGAATTTGTGATGATTGCCACAATGCAACCAAGTTGTTTTCCAAGATTTATGGGAGGGAGATCATTGTGAGGGACCAAAATCGTTTTTATCACTTTCAAGAAGGATCTTGTTCTTGTTGTGATTATTGGTAAGAAAAAGTTTACAAAGAGAAGACTCTATACTTAGATATTGTGTTATATATAAATAATTTTTCTAAAATACCCAACATTAACCAATAATTACAACTTCTTCACCAAAATAAAATTAACAAATGATTTCCATGGTATGTTGCTACAATAAAAAAACAACTTAAATAGAATGTGTTCTTGTATAAGTGTGAAGGGGTACTTCTATTGCTGCTAACTACACTTATCTTTCTCTATAACACTATATTCGGTTTTGGACAGTCGGAGCGAGTACCTGCAAAAAGTACTTATCTAAATTAGAACTCGGTGTAGGATAGGTGAAAGTAACAAATATTGTTAAATGATATGTACCTTTGTATTAGGTGTAGTGTATATTTATAAAATGGGTCCTCAATTCTGGACCTTTATTAGGATAAGCCGCAAACTTACTCGGAATTCTAAAATTTGATTACATATCTTTGATAAGATTAATTGTAGTGTACGAAAAGTTAGTTGTTGGTTCCTTAATCATTAGATTAACTTTAGTCAGCACCACTCCCCCACTTTGACATTCACTCAACTCAAACCTAAACCAAAACCAAATGTGTCTTCCATCAAACAGCTCATCAACCTCAATGAAACATAACAACTCCAAGGTCGCTTCATCAAAATCAGTTTCAATTTGAGTTATAGACTCCCTTTTGCAGCACAAAAATATTATTCTAGCAATGCAGCAATTCACAGCTTCCTAATTACATCTTACATAAAAAAACAACTACCCTGCAGATGCCGCAAAAATGTATGCCTACATGCGTAGAACAGACACTGAAGTTGACAATTTTATCATACCCTCGGTTCTCAAAGACTACCGTCTTATCCCTTCAATCTTGCTAGGACAAGAGTTGCATGGTTTTTTGGTGAAAAATGGATTTCATGGGGATGTTTTTGTGTGTAATGCTTTGATCATGATGTACAGTGAGGTTGGAAGCTTGGCATCAACACGACTGTTATTTGATAATATTGAAAACAAAGATGCTATTTCTTGGAGTACTATGATTAGAAGCTAAGATAGGGATGGTTTGTTTAATGAAGCATTGAACCTTTTTAGAGATATGCTTGTTATGGGAGTGAGGCCTAGTGAAATTGCAATGATAAGCATCACACATGTCTTAACAAAATTTGTTGATTTGAAAATGGGGAAAGCCGTGCATGGTTATGTAATAAGGAATGTGAAGTATGGGAAATCAGGAGTTTCTATAAGTACATACTTATGTATGTTAAATGTGGAAATTTAGCTTAAGCAACAAGGCTTTTTTATGGCTTGTCTTAGGCTAGTATCATTTCATGGACTGCTATGATTGCAGACAACATTCATTGCAATAATTTGAATGAAGGTGTAAGACTCTTCGTCAAAATGCTTGGAGAGGGTATATTTCCAAATGAGATTACAATCCTTAGTTTGGTCAAAGAATGTGGCACAGTAGGAGCTCTAGAACTAGGAAAGTGGTTGCATGCTTTCACATTAAAAAATGGATTTACAATGTCTTTGGTTCTGGCCACTGCTTTTATTGACATGTATGGCAAATGTGGTGATGCTAGAATTGCAGAATCTGTATTTAGCAACTTCAAGAACAAAGATTTTATGATGTGGAGTGCCATGATTTCAGCTTATGCACGGAACAATTGTATAGATGAAGCCTTTGATATCTTTGTTCAAATGACAAGTTGTGGAATAAGGCCAAATGAAACAACCATGGTTAGTCTCCTTAGGATATGTGCAAAAGCTGGATCACTTGAAATGGGGAAGTGGATCCATTCTTACATAGACAAGCAAGGAATTAAAGAAGACATGATTCTTAAAACATCTTTAGTGAACATGTATGCCAAATGTGGAGACATAGACACAGCTCATAGATTGTTTGATGCAGCAATGGACCGCGACATTTCAATGTGGAATGCCATGATATCTGGTTTTGCAATGCATGGTCATGGTGAGGCAGCATTAAAACTCTTTAAAGAAATGGAAGCACTAGGGGTTGTCCCTAATGACATTACATTCATTGGAGCTCTTTATGCTTGTAGTCACTCAGTATTGTTGAATGAAGGGAGGAGGCTGTTTCACAAAATGGTTCATGAATTTTGGGTTGTCCCAAAAGTTGAGCACTATGGTTGTATGATGGATCTTCTTGGTAGAGCTGGAATGCTTGATGAGGCAAAGGAACTAATTAAAAACATGCCTATGAGGCCAAACATGGTTATGTTTGGATCTCTTCTTTTTGCATGCAAGCTTCACAAAAATCTCAAACTAGGAGAATGGACAGCAGAACAGTTTCTATCATTGGAACACCCCAAAAGTGGGTATAATGTTTTGATGTCAAACATATATGCTTCAGAAAGTAGATGGGGTGATGTTGCACATATAAGGAGAGGTATGAAAGATGAGGGAATTGTTAAAGCAGCAAGTGTTAGTTCCATTGAAGTGAATGGATCACTTCATGAATTCATAATGGGAGATAGGGATCACCGAGATGCTGAAAAAAATTTATGAAATGATTGATAAGATGAGAGAAAAACTGGAAGATGTTAGATACATCCCAGATGTATCTTGTGTTCTGATGAACTTGGATAATGAGGAGAAAGAAACTGCACTTAACTATCATAGTGAAAAACTGGCAATGGCATATGGATTGATTAACACTGCTCCTGGTGTTCCAATTAGAATTGTGAAGAATCTTAGAATTTGTGATGATTTCCACAATGCAACCAAGTTGCTTTCCAAGATTTATGGGAGGGAGATCATAGTGAGGGACCGAAATCGTTTTCATCACTTTCAAGAAGGATCTTGTTCTTGTTGTGATTATTGGTAAGAAAAAGT
>Ga0123342_1002438_pt1 | contig 30893 bp, 19 predicted proteins | sample Turbeawhitnodule_FD_89960 | JGI IMG/M metagenome (GOLD analysis project Ga0123342, IMG submission 89960) | Root nodule microbial communities of legume samples collected from Mexico - Turtle bean Mexico white nodule | ecosystem: Host-associated > Plants > Roots > Nodule | place: Mexico: Nepantla... | reverse complement strand
TTCATGTAAAAACAATATGTTCTTTTTGCCTCTGGTATACTGAAAATTGTGTGTTCTTGCGAAAATTTTATAAGCTCAATTCACCCCTCCCCTCTTGAACTTAGACACTAATAGACCCAACAAAAAGGGCTAAAGAAAAATGGACAAGTTAAAGATAAGATGAAAAGACAAAGTTAAAACATTGAAAACTTTCCCAAGCAAGATCACTCCAGAGGAACTTGCCCCAGGCTCGCTTAAACGAGTTCACTCCAGTGAAATTGAGTTTTTTTTTCTTGTAAATTCGCTCAAGCAAGTAATATCTCGCTTAAGCGAGATGTCACTTAGCCCAATCCCAATTAGACATCATTGGGAGGATATGGAGAGACAAAAAACCCTAAAGGAGGCAAGCGTCAAGGAGAAACACCCAGAATCTTCTTTTCTTTCTTTCCATGCTTGTAATATTCAATATGAGTGGCTAATGCTTTCCTTTGGAATTGGTAGTAATATGTTCAAACTCTTATGTATTGAGGTGATATTTATTTATAATATTTAGTTCTTGATTGATGATTGATATTATAATTTTATTCTCAAAGCTTGAAACTATTCATGATTTTGATCCTAGATTTGAGTGGGAAGTACTTTTGAGTATTTAACCTAAATGATATTGCTTAACATATTTGAATGCTATGAATAAAATTGAAATGTTAATTGATTTATAACATTTGTTCGTAATGATAAAGAGTTTTTATAAATATGCGAATAATCAATATTTAGGAGAGTCTCTTAATAATTTTGTAGACGAGGAATCGATATGAATGATTTTTATATGTGCATCAATGTCAATAAAGATGAAATGTTATATATTTTCATTTATTGAAACTACAAACGAGTAAGAAGGATTAACCTCATTCCTAATTTTGTCAATTGAATCATCCAAATCATTTACTTTGCTTTTATTTAATTTTCATGCAAACTTATGTCAATATCTTTTAAATCAAATTATTGTACATATGTTTCTTGTTGGTTCGATATCCGTCCTTAGGAACAAATTATTACTTCTGACTCAATACACTTGTCGTAAGAGTCATCACCCATACATCGCTCATTAGTGGCGTCGTACATGCCCCTTATTAGTCTCCAGAAAAGAAGAGCTGACATACACATAAATAACCAGAAGGCTTCAATACCCATAAGCAATTGAACACTTATTTGGCGTGAATACTTGTATCTTTAACCACTCTCTCAACCAAATCCATTCTTAATTTGAATATCAACACAAAAAAACAATGAAAATGTATAAGTTACAACTATAATATCAAAATTAAAATTTTTTAGAAATAAATATAAACATATTTTATTTTGAAAACGATTGTTGCAATCGATTTTATTATTTTGTATAGATTTTTATATCTTAATTATTACACTCTTATTTATCTAAATTGATAATTTGAGGATTATTATTAGACACACAAAAAATCACAAGTATTACTTGTTTTAAACTTAAATTAAAAAATTAAATTTATTTTGCATAAAACAGTTGGTAAAATGTTCAATGATCCAATTACACTGCAAACACCGTCATATGTTTACTTCTAGAGTGTGCGGGTTTTGGTCTTGGTTTCACAAAGAAGCTATCCACACATACACACATACACGTGTTTAACACGGATTCGTGAACGCATCATTGGTTTATCGAATAGAATATTTAGTCTAAGCCAACTTGCCTTGTCTTGGTTTTACAGTACTATATACATACACGTGTTCAACACGGATTATTGGCCCCATCATGTTTAAGTCAATGCCAAGCCTAAGTGATGGTCTTGGTCTCATCTGATCAAATAGAACCATCTCCACTTCAGTGCTGAACATTCATCAAACTTCAAACCTTCTCACAAGTAGGGTGTGAAGCAAGAGGGTGAGAAGCAATTATAGAATGGCACTGAGGGGAGAGGTGATTGAGAAGGCTTATTATGCTGTGTCTTGGAGGGCTCACAGGTCACCAGACAGACCTTACCTTATTGAAAAGATCAGCAGAAACGGCACTTCAGAAGTTATCATCTCTTTTCCTGGATCTGGTGCTGTCAGGGATTGGTACTCTCAGAGAAACTTTGGTGAAACCAAAATAGATCTTAATCTGTTTCCCTCTCTCAAAAGCATTGGGAACGATGAACCTGCTTTAGTCAATGAGTTCTTCTCAAAAAGATTCCAAGACATTTTGTTGGACAGATCCTCACTTGCAGATAAGGTATTGTATGACAGTAAATCGCTTACCCTTAATGGTTCAGTTATGCAAAACATTATTTTTTGGATTTTCTCTGCCAGTTACAAATTTTCTTAATTTGTTAGTTATGTAACTGATATTGATTTGTCAACTGTTAGTTCCCTTTGTTTAAGGAAAGGAAAATGTTAATTAGTAGAAAGTTGCTAAAAGTGTTGATACAATTACTTTTTTGGATTCACATAGAGAAAGAAAGAGCTTCACTAAATAGAAACTCATTCAGCTATACTATTATTAGCCAATAAATATAACAGTATAAAAATCTAGAATTTCTGATAGTAGTATCATATAATTCTGTAGTAATAATGCGGTGTTACTGTTTTACTGGTAACTCACTTTTTGTTCCAATTCATTCATTCATGTATGGTCATCATAATGCCTAAGATATAACTTGTTCGGAAATCTGTAGAATGAATCAAGCTTGAAATGTAAAAACTATAATTGTTTGTCTTTTATTTTCACACCTCAAATATGAAAAATCTCGCTGGGATTGAAACCAAACACATTATTAATTGGTCTTACTTTTGATTTATCACTTTTCTTACAAAGTACTTCGCTTTAAACAACATTTCTGCAGGTGAAGGAAGCTATGGATAAAAAGAAGCAAATAGTTTTTGCAGGGCACTCTTCTGGTGGTCCAATGGCCATTCTGGCAACCCTCTGGACCTTAGAAAAATACCCTCCAAATTCCCATGGGGGTATCACTCCCCTCTGTATAACCTTTGGTTCACCCTTAATTGGGAATCACATATTTTCCCATGCAACAAGGCGAGAAAATTGGTCTAGCTACTTCTTTCACTATGTGATGAGATATGACATAGTGCCAAGAATCCTCTTTGCTCCCCTCTCTTCACTTGACCAGTCATTTGAACAAATTTCTCAGTCCTTCAACCCCAGATCCAAGTCTTTCATGAGCGAATCAGTGGGAAGATCAAGTGCAACATCAGATTTCTACTTTACCATAATTTCAAATGCTGCAACTGTCACAAGCCATGCTGCTTCTAAGCTAATGGGCACCACAAATACCACATTGGAAACTCTGGAAAATTTTATTCCCTTAAGCCCTTATAGACCCTTTGGCACTTATTTCTTCTGCACAGGAAATGGAAAGAAAATTATGATAACAAACCCAAATGCAGTTCTACAAGTCCTGTTTTTCTCTGCACAATTAAGCACCGAGGCAGAAGCTACTCAAGTTGCCTACAGAAGCTTAAGTGAACATACAATTTATGGCACCGAACTGCAACAAATTGCAGCACAGAATGTTGTGCACTTAGATCAACAACATCTCCAGAATCTTGCTTTGTCTGAAGATGATGCCGGTGGCTCAAATGACCTTGGTCTGGTAAGTAAATTACTCTTCATTATATCAATTATTGAAATAATATAACTATGTACTATATACTCTAATAAAATCATGGGATAAAGTCCTAGCTATATGTTTCTTAACCATAAAAAGTTGGGTTTGTTAAACAATGATATACGTAGGTAAATCATTACCAAAACAATTGTCATACTCTTGCAAAAAACTTAATCATGAAGACTTTAGTATAATTTTTTGCCAAACGAAAATTATGATACAAAATAAATTTCTATACGAATTTAGAATTGTGTTTGTATAGAAATTGATGGATATTATGAGTGATTAGTGATGTCATTGAGTATTTGTATTAAATGAAATACTAACTTTTTTTTTTCTTTGGGGGCAAGGATTTTTCTTTTGTTTTAGTGGATCTAGCTAAGGAATTACAAAATACATGTGTGTGATAATTGGTTTGTTTTGAATTTCAGAGCCTAAGAGCAAGACTGTGCCTTCGGGCAGCAGCAGAATTGGAGGCAAGAAAGTGTGAGAATGAGAAAAAGTTGAACGAGAAGAGAAGCTTTATAGAGCAAAAGTTAAAGAAGGACCTTGGGGAATACAGAGAAATGTGGAAGCACCAAAAAGTAGGTTTCTACGATGGGTTCAGGGAGCATAAGAAAGCTGAGGACTTCAAAGCAAATGTGACGAGGCTAGAAATAGCAGGTGTGTGGGACGAGATCATTGAAAAGCTAAGAAGTTATGAACTCCCAGATGAGTTTGAAGCGAAGAAAGAATGGATTAAGCTTGGAACAGAGTGTAGGGAATTAGTGGAGCCTCTAGACATTGCTAATTATTACCGACATGGGAGGCATTACGAGGATGATGCTTCTTCTTACATGGTTAAGGGAAGGCCAAAACGATATAGGTACCCTCAAAGATGGTTGGAACATTCTCAGAGAAGGCCACAACAACCTACCTCAACATCTTGCTTCTGGGCTGAGGTGGAAGAGCTTCGCTACAAAACTGGTAATAGTGATGCCTCATATAGAGATGTTGAGGAAAGGATTGTGCAGTTGGTAGCTCAGATAGAAGAATGGAGTAAAAACGGAGAACTGGCTAAGGATGTGTTCTTGGAGGGTTCGACGTTGGTGAAGTGGTTGAAAACTCTTCATCCACCACACAAGCAACAACCATTCATCAGAAGTATTATTGGAGAGTGACACCAAACAAACTTGCATTGCAACTCCATTTTGCGACTGTCTTAATTGGCTGAGTCAACTTTTGTTTCTCTTCTTTTCCCGTATAGTATTCCTTGGTTCCTTCTCTTGTGTCTAGTTTGGTTTGAGATAAACATGATGATTTTCTGTTTCTTCTATTTTCAATAAGATTCTCCCATTCAGCTCCTCGGCTTCACTGATCTTTACTAGGTAACATATGCTGATTCACGGTTCATCCGTCACAGCTTATTCTTGTTTTATTGGTACTTCCTTGATTTCTTGGAAGACTAAGAAACAACCTATTGTCCCTGAGTTCTTATGTGAAGTCTAATATAGTTGTAAAAGCTTTCTCACTTGCTTAGTGACTTGGAACATTTCTTCTTTTAAACAAGTTGTCCTCTATTGTGACAAAGTATCTTAGATATTGCTTCCAAGCCATGAACACGCCAAATAGTTGGAAATTCGTTGCATCTCTTTCAAGAAAAAGGTCCCCAACTGATTTAATGCGCTTAATCTCCATCTAATCTTCTCACTAACGTATGGATATATTCACCAAAACTCTCACTCCAAGGTATTATTTTTCTCTAATTTAACTCCAAACTTGAGTTAGTCAACATTTTTCTACCTATGTATATATTTATTGTGTACCCACGTATTGTTTTCAGTAATGTAAGGAGAAAGAAAACGTTTTACAGTCATTATTAGCATGTTTGTTCTTCTTTCATGGTATCAAACCTCCATTAAAAGCTCTGTTGATACTTTTACACCATGTCATGTTCTGCCTTCAACTCCTCCGATAAAGAAAATTCTAATTCTGCCCATGTCATTCCTAGTTTAGATCCCTTTGAATGGCATTAATCTAAAAAATAAGATGGGGTTTCTCATTGGTTCTATACATGTTCCTCTTCTTAGTAACTCTTTATTCAATTGGTGGGAATGTTGAAACTCTTTATTCATGTCATGGCTCCTCAAATGCTTATATTTTTTTCATTTCTCAAAGTGTCATTCTTTAAGCCCTAAGCGACTCTAGGTCGTTTAGGTTAGAGGAGTGTGTCTAACAAATATAGAGTTGCACCTCTTAGCATTGGCAAGGAGAGCATGAGTATCCACATGACATCTCCTTAATGTTAAGCTCCAATTTGAGAGGATTTGATCAAATGAGAGAGACTTATATTTGTCATCATGTGAGTGGAAAGTTTTAGGGTTAAAATTCTAAACTTGGACACCACTTAGCACTATAAATAGGAATGTTAATCCTCTTGTAAATTTCAGCTTGAATGAGAAAAGTTATGTTGTCAATTTTTTTAGCTTAAACACTTGTATAGTCTCTTGTGTAGCCTCCTCTACACTCTTTCCTAATGAGTTGGCCTCACCTCTCACTTGCTGGAGTGGAGGAAGGAATTCTGGATTTGAAGTGGATAATATGGATTTGAAAATGTGAGATGATATGAACACAATTTTTAAGTTAACTTTCTTCATGAAATATTTTATATGCTTATTTTGTGTTTGTAGAAGAAGTCTTCATCTTATGTTAACAAGAAGATCTTGACAGCACACATTTACATCAAATATCTCTTAGAAGTCAAGTTAAAGTCATCATGCTTGAGATCGAGATGAATTCAACTCTGAAAAGGGCTATTTGTATAACACCTCAACTATTATATAAATAATTGTTATATAATTAAAATTTGGTACTATTTTTGTGTAATAAGATTTTCTTACAGAGAACATTAATCACAACAATCACATAGATATAAATTATGTTAATATTTTACATCTTTATAGTTATTCATCATATATTAAAAAACATACAAATTTTATACAATGATACAAGTTATATATCCAAATAGAGGATTATTTATATATTTAATATCTTCTAAGGATATTAAACTAAGTTTTCCATGAGTTTATTTAGAAAAGATATCCCAAAATTTTCCTAAAAACTCTTCCTAAGCAGGTTCTACTTCTACTTGTAGTACAGGAATACATTAATAAAAAAACACAAAAATGAGTGACATTTTCATAAGCTTTAAAACTCCACATAATAGAAACAATATATTAAAGGTCATAATTAGATATGACCATTATATTACAAATAAATAAATAACAAAACTATAAATTAGTAAAGACTCTTAGTGAACATAAATTAAATGTCATAAATATAAATAAATAAAGAAGATAAATGCATAACGAGATAAATTAATCACATAAATATAAACAAATAAAAAAGGTCAGTGGGTAATTAGAAAAAAATTAAATGACATATCTATAGATAACAAAATAGAGATCAATGCGCGTAATTGAAGATAAATAAAAAAACATAAATATAAATAAAAGTATCAATGCCTAATTAAAGATAACTTAAATAACATAAATATAAATACATAAAGAGTATGCATAATTAGAGATAACTTAAATGATATAAATATAAATGCTAATTTTTTTAATTTATAATATTTATTTTATTTTGTAATTTTAGTTTCTTTATTTTAAAATATTATAATATTAAATCATTCCTCATTTTTTTATATATGCTTTATTTGTTTTATTTTAGTTGCATTGAATCCTTTCTTAATTTATTCATTTAGAAAACTAACTAACCAAAATTTAAATGAATTAAAATGTAAAAAAGAAGAAGAAAGAACATATTATAATTCAATGTTAAATTAAAATTATGAATTTTTAAAAATACAAGATAAATATAGCAAGAAAGGAGATTAACATTGTAAATTTTTCAAAATGGAGAGACTATATCCCGCCACAAACCCTAAAACATATATCTTACATTTATTTATTTAAAATATTTATACCATTTTGTGTATTTTTTTTAAATCATCAATTTGGTTATTGAATTTTTATTTTTTAATAATATAATTAAAAAAATAAATTTCTAAATATGTAAAATATAAAAATTATTTTCTGGTTTAATGTTTAATCTTAAAAAATACAAATTAGAGCCAAACTAGTCCTCAAAATTATAACTTTGATAACAAAAATAACCTTAGAAAAACTTAACATCTTGATGTGATTATGGAATTTTCTGTATATATTCAACTACTATATGAAAACTTGAATCTGTTTTCAAACACAAAATTATCAGTAATTCATATTTTAGAGATTAAATTTGTTAATTGCATCCTTTGTTTTTTACTTTTTTTACATGATGAGACAAATCCAAAAAGACAGTATTGCATTCTATTGATTTTCTTTCTTTTCTCATACTTCTTTTAGGTATCTTCCTATACATTTCCTTACAAAAAAGTTCATTGGTGAGTTCGAAGAAAGAGAGATCAAAGTCAGCAGTAGCTTCGTGAGACTTGCTTCGCTTTGATTGGTGAATGGCTTTTGGACCCCACCGAAACTTCATCGTCACTCTGGAGTTTTATTCTATTACTATTCCTAGAAACCAATGAAGCAAGAGCAAAACTTCCAAAACTGCAAAGTCTTCGTCAATTTGGTAATTTAAATCCATGCCCTCCCCTTCACTATATAGTTAAAAGTTGCAGCAGGTTTGAAATACAAATCAAGAAAACAATCAAGAACAGAAGTTTCTGAAACTGCGTAGGGTCTTGTAGAAGAGGGACAACATGGCTGGAGGGTCACTTGGAGACAACATAGGATTGAAGGAAGATGTCATCAAGAGGGTGTGCGGTTTAGCCTTCAAAGCTCACAAGCACAAGCCACAAGAGAAGCTCTACTTTTACGAAAAGGTTCAAATTTCTTCGGGAACTTACCATGTTTTCAGTTTCTCAGGATCTTGGGATGCCACTGAATGGTTTGTTAACAAACCCTTTGGAGGAACGAAGATAGATATTAATCTGTTCCCTTCTCTCAGAAGTATTGGCAACGACGAAGCTGCTTTGGTGAACGAAGGCTTCGCAAAGAGATTCGATCACATATTCAGAACTACCCCGTTTAAATCCGAGGTACTTTTAAATGATGTTTGTTAGCCTATGTTGTTTGTTATTTTCTTTGGATTAGTTCCACGTGTTGAAATTTTGTGTGGGTTTTGAAATCACCGTGACTATATAAAACTAAGACATGTTCAGTTTTTTCAGTTACCGTGATGCTTTCTATTTTTTGGTTAATTACGTTGAGTTAAGGAAATAAACTGTGAAAACGTGTAGGTGAATAAGGCTATAGGAGATGGGAAGCAAGTGGTGTTTACGGGGCACTCCTCTGGTGCTGCTATGGCCATATTTGCAACATTTTGGGCCTTGGAAGAGTACCTTAATCCAACCAAAACTCAAAAACCTAAACCACCCTTCTGTGTCACTTTCGGGTCTCCCTTAATTGGTAATCATATACTCTCTCACGCTTCAAGGAGAGAAAAGTGGTCTCGCTATTTCATACACTTTGTTTTGAGATATGACATAGTGCCACGGATTTTGCTTGCTCCCTTATCTTCTATTCACCTAACTTTTGGTTCTATTCTCCAATCCTTGAATCCCAAGTCCAAAACTTCCACCCAAGATTCAACACGAGCTGAATTTTTCTCAACTGTGATGAGAAACACAGCCAGTGTTACAAGCCATGCTGCGTGCATTCTCATGGGCAGCACAAAATTGTTACTTGAGACAGTGGCAAATTTTGTTGACTTGAGTCCTTATAGGCCCTTTGGGACATATATTTTCTGCAATGGAAATGGACAGCTGATTGTGGTGAAAAACTCTGATGCTGTTTTGCAACTGTTATTCCACACTGCTCAGCTAAGCGATTTGAAAGACCTTCCAGAAATTGCTAATGATAGCATATTGCAACACCTGTCCTATGAGGCTGAGTTGGAATGTAGCTTGGGAATGCAGAACGTTGTGTACTTGGAACAACTTGAGCAACTTCCCTTGTCTTCTGATGGTTCTGATAGTGATGTTGCAACAATTAGCACAGCTTTGAATGGCCTTGGACTGGTAATACTTTTTTGCACTTTTGTACATATATATAATGATAGCAGGTGATAAACTTTGGTAAAATGAACCTTTAGTAACTTTTTCATAGAAGTTACATTACATCACATCTTTCAGGATAAATTTCTCTTAAGTATTGTATCACAGGTAAAAAAAATTAAGTAGTGTGATGAAATGCAAATTCCTTTTCAGAAATAGATTTGATAAAATGTAACTCTGTATAGTATAGTGGTATTAAAAGGGTAATTATAGATGATTCAAAATGGAGTTAAGTAAGGTTTTATCTGTGAAGCATAAACTAATAAGTGATGGCTTACACTTCATGTCAGAGCATAAGAGCAAGGCTGTGTCTACGCGCAGCAGGTGAGTTGGAAAAGCAGAAACAGAAAAACGAGGAGAAGATCAGTAAGGAGTTTGAGGATAAAGGTGTGGCAAGCATGAGGTATCTGGAGAAGTACAAAACAACATGCGAGGTGCAAAAGGGGAAGGGGTATTACGATGCCTTCAAGGTGCAGAAGGAGGAAAACGACTTCCAAGCAAATGTGAAGAGGCTTGTGCTGGCAGGGGTATGGGATGAGGTGATTGAGATGCTAAAGAGGTATGAACTCCCAGATGAGTTTGAAGGGAAGTCAGAATGGATTCAACATGGAACCATCTTTCGTCGCCTTGTGGAACCTCTAGACATATCCAATTACCATCGCCATTTGAAGAATGAGGACACGGGACCTTACATGATCTGGGGCAGGCCAAAACGGTATAAGTACACTCAAAGATGGTTGGAGCATGCCAAGAGGGTGCCAAAACCTGTTCCTATCACTGAATCCACCTTCTGGGCTGAAGTGGAAGAGCTTCATAGCTGGATCAATAGCAAGAAGAGTTTTGATGAAGTTAGGCAAAGGGTTGAGCAACTTGAATCTGACCTTAAAAAGTGGACTCATGCAAAGGAACTCACCAAGGATACTTTCTCAAAGGATCCTACCTTCATTAAGTTCTGGGAAATTCTCCCTCCTGAAAACAAGGCAAACATAGCTGCTCTTGTTGCTAATGTCAAAGGATTGTAACTAGTCATCTTTTTTCCACTCAAAATGAAGCTATAGAATTAGGATGCTTTTGATGTGTGTTGTCATCTCATGAAGGTATGTTAACTATTTCAGTGTTGTTTTGTAACTTTTGTATTCCTTTTGTTTTGTCTCACTTGTGTTGTGAGAACTGTAAGTCATTCAGAGTGATGGACTAAGTAATTTGTTAAATTCTAGCATCTGTTTGGGATAAAATTGCTTAAATAGTTAAATCACCTTTAAACCAAATAAGTTTGTATAGAAGTCGTTTATATAACGAGTTACAAATCAATGTTGGTTCACCATTAAAAAATCACGTTTAGCTCAAAATAAAACCTCTTCTATAAGTAGAAAGATAAACAGAATCTACTATAAATAAATTAAAAATCCTATCTATATTTTATTATAATAAAAAAACTAATGTGTTGATATATTTTATGTAACAATAAAATACTCATTAAAAAAAGTTATAATTTCAGATGATTTGATCAGTTAAAAAAATTTGTCAAATTGTCAAACTAAATTTTAAATAACTCTAATACCATTTTAAAGCTAACTCAACTTTATAAAATCAATTTATAAATTAAAATTTACTTCTAATTATATTATATATTATGAGCTCTCATTATCTTATGTTAAGTCATAAACTAAGTCTAACCTTTATTAGAAAAACAAAGTTTAAGACTTGTCAATTTATTTGACAGTTTTTTTTTAAGTCTATTCTTGGTCTTCATGAAAGACCGAAACCTTCGAGTATGTTTTATCATAAGATTTTTAAGAATAGTAGCGTTAATGTATTATTAATATAAATAGGATTATTAACTAGTAATTACAATTTTTTATATATTATGCTTTGTCTATATATAGTATATACTATATATAACTACGTACATGCAATTAGAAGACTCCAAAATAGCTTTCTGTTAAATTTCTCCCTATTTTCATTATTCATTTTTTTTAAATCTAATGGCTAAGATTAATTACTTATTAAATTTAAAAAAAATAATTATGTTTAGGACGAGAAGTAATTTTGATACAATCGTAGAATTACTGCTAAAGTAATTCATCCCTCCTCGTATTTAATAAAATATAATAAATTACTTATTTAAAAGTTTATTTTATAATAATACTTTCAATAAATAAGTATATAAATTTATCTCTCAATATTCCTTAAAATTAAATTTTTATGTGGTTAACATGCTTAATGATTAAGAAAATTAAATATATATATAATTTTAATATATTATAACAAAATTAATATAATAATACTAAAAAATATTATTTTTATTTACTTAAATAGTTCGGTTTGTTAGGCTAAAATAATTTGTTTAATGTCTTAATGATCTTTTTAACTAAATAGAATTTTACAAAAGTTTATATTTAATTTATTTCTTGGAAAGCCTAATTCAGACCATATCATACATTCTTGTTGGATATCTTAATCTATTTTATTGCTCATCTATCAATTAGAAAATTGGAATTGGGTTGGAATTTTTTTCTGGTTATTTAAACTGTATTGAGAAGTTTGTTGTGAAATATCAATAATCCAAATATATTGAGTTCTTTCATCACATTGTTTTTCATTAATCTTTCTCAATTTATTCTCATAAATGTTAAAATAATAGATTCATTTTAAAATCGGGTGAATTGAATTTATCAAGGAATATCAAAAACTTTCTGAAAAAAATGAAAACTCTTTGGATCAATTAGTTTACGGTGTTATAAAACAAGATCTACTTCTTGGTGATGCTATATTCCTGAAATTCTAATTCATATTATGTGACAAACTATAATAGAAAAATAGAAGCCATAAGAGCAACAAAATAACATAAGAAATATAGTGATTTTTATTCTTAGAAAAAAATCTAGTTGTTTAATTCTTATAATTAAGTTAATATACTAGTTTCAAATTTAAAAAAAAAAAACAATAAACAACACAATACAATATAGATTTTGAACGCTACAAGATTTACCCAAAACACTTTGTAAAACCCTAAAATCACATCACAATAAATAATCTTGACAATCTTAATCAAGAACAACTTAATTAATAAATAAATAATATACTAGTAAAAAAATGGAAAATCACCTAAAAAAATTTATCTCAAATTTTGCAAACTAAAACTTTGATAGTACAAGATCTGTTTCAAAGCAGACTCTTCATAGACACGAGAAAACTAAAACTTTGAAAGCTCTAGAGGAGAAGAATGATTCTTCTAAGGCTGAGTAAGAAAACTCAACTAACAAGAAAATTCTTTGTTGTATAAAAGGTTTAAGCAGATGCTTAAATACAAGGGCTAAGGCGACACAAGATTTTTCAATAAGAGAAATTACAGACAACTTCATAAAAAAGAAGAGGGTTGAAGAGGATCAAGTTGTTATATGTTGCGAGTGCAAACAACCAAGTCACATGAAAACATAGACCGTCGAGCTCAAGAAAAAGTCCAAATTCAAGAAAAAAAGTTTGATGGCTACTTGGGAGGACTCATACTCTAAGTTATATCAAAACAAGAAAATATATTTCTCATGGTAGACGTAGAGGATGAGGTGACTCTCAATCTTACCTTTTCTTTTGAAATGATATCACAATCATCTTCTGATTAAGATGATGAGAAATGTCTATTTGACGAAGATCTTCTCACTTGTTGCAACAAGATTTCTGAACAATATCTTAAATAAATAAAAAAATTCAAAGCTTTAGTTTTCAAAAATTAAAAGCTCAAAAAAAAATTATTAGCAACCAAGGAGAATATGTCAAGTTTAGAACAGACTCATATATTAGATAATGATAAATTAAACTTCTGGAAGGAAAAATAACATTGTAATAATGATTTTGAAAATATTCTTGAGAGCTCCAAATATTTGACCCATTCAATAGTTTAAAGAAATGTTTCGTCTTTTTTTCTTAAGTTTGGGAGAAACCTTGAAAAGGCAACCAGTTTCCCATAAAGTCGTTGGACCTTTTTTAGGTTTGTCCATGAGTAGCTGATATGTCTTTCTAGCTTTTTTAAGGCTGAAAGGCATGACCTTGTAACAAATATTAGTTCCCTCGGTCATGAAAGCAATCTCATCCTCATTAGGTGGATACATTGATTTGATTGTATCCAAGGAAACTAAGTAGTTCATAGTTAGTTGTGATGTCAACAAGTTGATCTATGCTCGGTAATTGATATGTGTCTTTGGAACATGCTTTATTCAAATTTGTGTAGCTAGGACACATCTTGCATTTGTCGTTTGACTTTTTTAGCACGACCACATTTATCATCCATGTAGTGTAAACCCCTTATGAAGTTGGCCTTGAGTAATTGGTTGACCTCTTGGTTGATGGCCAGACATTACTCTTTGTTGAGCTTTCTTTCCTTTGAGCAACTGGTCTGATTTAATGAAGAATGACAACTTTATGACATGTAAAGTCTGGGTTAATACCAAACATATCCTTTGGACACAATGCAAAAATATTCATTTTGTAACAAGACTCTTTTTATCTCCTTCTTTAGCAAACAACTTGTTGTTAAGCCCACCCAGGTGCACTAAGTTGTTAAACTCAATTTGCACTTTTATCATTGGCTCATCGAAGGTGGGACAGTTTTCCTCAAAATCGGTTCATGGGTCAAAGTCAACCTCATCATCCTACAAAGTTGTTTGAGGTTCTAATTCTATATTATGACATTGTTGAACATTGTCATGTTCATCTAGAGTGTGATCTAATGGGTCCAACACTTCAGCTTGAGTTTTACCATTAATAGAATGAGGACTTAATGAATAAGGGGTGACTTTTAGACTCTGAGCATAATATTCACATGTTACCTTTGGACTGACCTTTACGGTGATGATAAATTATGTTCTCGACAGGGAATTTCATCACCATATATGGAGTGGAGGCTTCAGGATGGTTCAACGCCCTTTGTCCAAGAAGAGAATCATACAAAGTGTCACCCTCCACTAGAACATACTAAAACCATAAGTGTTTGATATGCCTCACTTGTGCCAAAGGTTGTTAGTAGATTAACAAACCCCTTGGTTTGAACTTATTCTTAATGAATCCAAGTATTGTATCTTAGTACAAATTGATAAAAAGGGGTGAGAATGTTGAGCTTTAAGAACATTAACTAGTAAAGTATATCGACCATGCTTCCTTAGTCAATGAGGACCTTTTTGACTTGTCAATTGACTATTGTGGCTATGATAACTACTAGATAATTTTGTGTAGGGTCGTTAATACAAAAGTCTTTGTTTGTAAAAGTAATGGATAGGAGAGAGTGAGGCGGGAGTAGGCTTATTGAGTTGATGATTTGGAGATGTTTTTTCCTTGTAGAGCTCAAGTTGCCTCCTCTAACAAATCCATCAGTGATAGTATTGATTATTTCTCTAACTTCACTAGGGTTTTGTTATGGTTACTCTCTTTGCTCTTGCTCAGGCGATTGCACCCATTGGCCCTCCTTGTGATTTCCTCTTCCTCATTTTTGGAATCCTCCACGAAGTCCTCTACTTCGACCTTCTCTCCATCCTCATAGTCATTTACCTCATCTATTTTTCCCATTTTGTACAATGTGCCAAGGCACTTGATTTAAAGAGTTTATTTATTAGATTAGGTACGTTACATCATTCTTCAGTTGTATGACCAATGTTTTGGTGCTACACCTTTAGTTGGATTAGCAAAAGGAAGGGACGGTGTAGGTTGTCGGACGCGTAACAGTTCAAGGTTAAATGCCTCTTGGATGATAGTGTCTCGACTAACACATAAGGGGTATAATTTTTGTATTTACTAACTCACCTACACTAAAATATATGTGAGGCATTTGATGTGATTTGGGAAGTGGATGAGAAGGGTTGTGTAGTACCTTTCATCAATCTCTTTCTCATATTTGAGTTCTTCTTCATGTTGAAAGCTCCTCCATATTAGCTGGTGGGCCAGCAAAGAAAGTTTGAGGAATGGACCTAAGTGGAGTCCTACTAGTAGTCCATGCATTGACACCGCTAGGTGGAGGTCAAGAATGTTGAGACACTTTTGGAAAACGAACAATGTATTGCTTGAGTGGTTTGATTTCCCCTTGTACGACATTGTGGAGGGAGATCAAGTTTGTGATCACGATGTTTACTATCTATAAATCAAGCTGAGAACCTCACACAAAAAGTTCAAAAAGAGTCTATCAAATTTATAGACATGGAATAATACCATTGCAGAGTCATTACCTTGCGGGTAGTTGGGTAAAGTTTGCAATGTATTGTTAGGTTGTCGGATAATAAGTTGCCTTGGGTCTCTAGCTTTGATGATCCATCATATTGCTTGATAGTGGGGCACTTCCATTTGTGGGGTTTTGGGGAAGTGGGACATTCATGATTTCTAGGGTGGAAGGATGGAAAACATCAATGTTTTTCTCCATAATTTCATCTAGTGGGGGTGTTGGAACATCCCTGAAAGGTTATTGTTGGTCACATGTTTGCGACTCCTTTCGTGATAACGAGCCATGTAGTGTTGTGCTCGTTCCTCCTGCATGACGGCTATTGTATTTTGGAGGTTCTCCTATTTTTTTGGAAAAGGACTTTTTACATGCGCCTTAAGGGCAGGGCATTGACGATTGAGGGGTTCATCCCGAAATTTGATGAGGATTCTACTTCTGTGAAGTTTTATAACCTAATGGTTTGGGAAAAGTTTTACTCAGACCTCATGGTGGGCACCAAATATCATATCTAATAATCACACATTAGTTAGGAGTTGAGGTTAAAGACAATTTAAATACACATTTCTCATTAAACCTCTGAAGTGTCTTTTAAGGACAAAACCATGATGGAGCTTCAATCTTCAAGACAAGCACTTCAGATGTCGTGATTTACCCTAAACATGTTATCTCAACAACTTGAGGTTGGAAAATTGGCATCGTATGTGGGAATGGAAAAGAGGTTCCAAAGATTGATCTTTGTTCCCTTAGCCCTCGAATAGAGGGAATAAAAAAAAGTGGTTCCAGAAACGAATCATAGTTTCTCTTAAACCTCAACTTGGGACTTGTTTTATTATGTCTAATAGTCTCATATTGTTTAAGAGTCGAGTTTAAAACCAATTTAAATATACATTCTTCTCTTAATTATCTAAAACACCTTCGTGTTTTAAAACAGACAATATCCTATATATAATTCTTAAATGATATTATACCAAATATTTGAGGTCAAAATAAACTAATTATAATTTAAATATATTATCGTTATTTTTATAAGATAAATATGAAAGTGAATGAAATAAGATGATATAAATTTAATAAATTACTAAAATAAGATAAAAAAAAACATGAAGTTTTATATAAATTGAGATCAAAATTTGAATTTTATGGAAATTAAAACCAAATGTTATGGGAACTAAAATACAATTTTGTGTTTTGTAAGAACTAAAATTTGATTTAAAATTTTCGAGAGATAAAAATATACTACATTGTAACTACGTAGATTATATCATTCAAAATATCTACATATTAGGGGTGGCAAAGCGGGTCAGCCCGCCCCGCATTGGCCCGCCCCGCAAAGTTATTGCGGGTTAGAAATCCCGACCCGCCCCGCATAAGAGCTGGCCCGCGGGTTTGCGGGCTAGCCCGCGTTTTTTTTTAAATTAAATTTTTTTTTTCATTTTGTTCTTAAAAAATTGTCAAATTAAACCTATATATTTGTTACTATCAGATCCAAATTTTTTTTTCTTCCTTTTCAAACATAGTCAAACATAAAAGAATTAAACATTAAGATAAATATCAAATATCACTATTCTTCCACTTCCAAAACATTAAACATACCTAATTCCAAAACTTAAAACATAAACATAAATATTAATTAAAAAACATTAAACATAAACATTATTGACATTCTTCCATTTCAATAACATTGGATGTTGCCTTAGAAGAACTTTCATCCATTTTTTTCATAATTATAATCTTCCCCGTCATCTGCACACATTAAAACAATGACATTTTTTTTTTCTTCGCTAACCCGCATGGCCCGCCCCACTTTGCCATCCCTACTACGTATACAACGCTTACAAAAAAAATTACATATTTTATATTTTGACAACTAAAATTAATTTTTTTTTAAAAACCAAGATTTTACTATTTTAGAAGTAACAAAAATATATATTATAAATGTATATCCATACATTATGTAACTTCACATTAAATAAAAAAACAAAATTGGAGACTAGTAGTATATCATATATACAAAATATAAACCTTCCAAATAAAGTAGTTTGAGATGTCTTCTATCGTAGCTTATTACAAGAAAACATTAAAGATAAATAGGTGATTTCATGACAAATTTGTTGCAAACACACTGATAATAAGGTAAAAGTTCATTGGAGAAAAGTCAAATGAATTGTATGTATGAGGAGTTAGGATTCTAATGTACTAACATTATTAATTGATTACATAATGTATTAACATTTTTCATTGATTACGTTGTTTAGTGATTACGTATAATGACACTAACGAAAAAAAAGAACAAAATAATTTGAAAGTTAGACACGCATATACATCACGTGGTGGAACATAGCTTTCAGGTAAGGAAACAAATTAAAAAGAATCTTGTGAGAATCTGAATTCTTAAGAAGTTGGGTTTTTACGCCTCTAGTTCTACATTCCGTAGTTGCTATGTTACTTACTTTTTAATTTTGGGTCCATTTTTATTAATTAATAGGCCATAACGTGATTCACTTCAATAATTCATGTCTGACCATTTTGGTACTATTGATTCTTCATATTATAACTAAATTCAAAGTATTTAATTTGACTTAATTCTACTTTTCACCATTGCAAAATTAATCCTTTATATCACCAGTTTTACTTCTAAATTAAAGAAAAATATGAAAAAAAAGTGGGAGGTGATATATTGACACCATAAATAATAAATACATACACTAACGTCATAAAATATTAAAATTTTAATAATTTTAAATTTATTTTTTAATTTAAAATATTATTATATTATTATAAAGAGTTGTGAAGTGTATGTTTTACTATTTGTAGTGTGAAAGAAAAAATTTCCAAAAAAATGTGGTTTCCACAAAAAACTTATTTCTATAAGATTGTTAGAGTTTAACGTAAAATTTAATATTTATATCGAATTTGTGTGCGACATAAATATTAAGTTTTGTTATATTTCTAATTCAACATAAAATAATTTTAAGTTAGGGTTTTCAATTTTTTTATATGATTTTTTGTTTTCTTTTTTCAGTGATGACTATGTTATTTGTGGATGATTTATAAAATATTTTTATGGTCTAAATTGGTTACTATGTATCATGTTAGATGTTTTTTCTACTACATTGAAGTTTTGTGGATCCAATGAGATATTGAGGTAGGTGTTTTATATTTTTGTAATTGTTTTTAATCATAAAAATGCATGAATATCTTCATTGATATTGTATTTTTAATTTGTTGTTGTTTTATTTTAGGTTAATTATTCTTTTAGTCCCTATATTAAGGGTAAAAGGTCATTAAGTCTTAGATTTTTAAGAAATTCAGTAAGGTCCCAATTTTTTAAAATAATCTAATATGGTTTCTTCTCTTATATTATCATCTTTAAAATATATTTATCTTGGTAATCTTGCCACTCCACATAAAATTATTTTATAAAAAAAAGTTAAGACTACCTGAATTGTTTTAAAAAAGTTGGAACCACACTAATTAAAAAAAATGGAACCAAATTGAAAAGTTGAGATGACATTAAACCTTTTAAAATGTGAGAGATTAGATTAATTTTTTACCATTAATATACGTTTTATCATATGAATGTATCCATTTTTAGTATATTTTTGTGTTTTTATTATTTCCACAATTTTATAAAATATCATTAAAAATAGGTAGAAATTAATTTTTGACAATTTCTTTTTGTCTTTTAATGCATATTTGATAGAAGAATCTTTGCCTGATCATAAATTTTTAGATATTAAATTGGTAGAGAAACATTTAAAATGTTCATCACTTTTGATAAAAAAAAATTGGATTGAGAGGAGTGTCATTAGAAATCCAAAATCTAAAAAATTCTTTCATTTACTATAAGTTTTTTTTAGTATTTTTAATTTTTTTTTTAGATTTTAGGTATTTATTGTACGTATCTCACACACAAATTGTGCAAAAAGTTTACTAGTTTTATTCTGACTTTTATACATACGATAAGATGTGAGAACTTTAACCTAATTACAATTAAGTCATTTAATTTCTTTCCCAAATTATTTTTATAATTAATTTTTCTTTTGTCTACATTTGATGATTTGGTAAGCAAAGTAATTATTCAACATGGTAATCAATCCCTGTCGGTCCAACCGACAGTTGCAAATCCCAACTGGGACCAAATTAATTTGCAGAATGTGGCTTTTCAATTTGTCATAAAGCAATTTCCTGATCCAATGCATAGGAAAAAATATACATGAACTTCCCATTACCTAATTCCCTTCTCTTCTTTCCCCTCTTGGAAAAAAAAGTAATAAATTAGCATGTGCATGCCACACTGTTCATCATTCTCATTTATTTGAGCCAATGATAGCCCCAACTAACAAAAATACAGGGATTGTCTTTTTCAGAACTAGGTATGCTTTTTCCCTCCATGCCTTCTCTTTACAACTATTGTATATGTATAAAGAAGAAAAAGGTTGGTGTGGAGGTTGAGACCCACTATGAGTGGTAGTAGTAGTAGTAGGTTAGGTTCAACATTGAATCATATTAGCACCTTCATAGCTCTATGTTCCTTAACTACAATATATCCACACCATTATCATTACTATTAATCACAATGTTTATGCAAATAAAGGACATGGACCCTAAGGAATGCCATATCCCACTTACCTCACACAACAACCCTATACCCGCTTACTTTTAGATGAGGAATATTAATAATTAAGGTTAAATTAATAATTAAGGTTAAATTAATAATTAAGGTTAAATTTGTTAAGAAGTGGGCTTTAAACCTAACTCAACTCCATAAAACCGACTCATGAGGTTGAGGTTTGCATCCACTTATATACCATGAAATGTCCTAATTTTTAGTCGATGTGGGATCTCTAACACACTCCTCACGCCGAGGCTACCAATTCGTGTGTAAAGATATATGTTATGGATGGTCCGATAATGGTTGGCCTGATAAGGCCAACAAACACTTACTAGGATAAACTCAAAATGACTCTGATACGATGTTAAGAAGTGGACTTTAGGCCTAAATCAACCTCATAAAATCGGCTCATGAAGTTGAGGTTTGCACTCACTTATATACAATGAAATGTCCTAATCTTTAGTCGATATGGAATCTCCAACAAAACTGTCTTTCTTTTTATTCAAATTTCATCTCGATTCAAACTTCACACCATCCAAATATTCTGATTGATTTCATTAACTAGGTTAATAAGCTAGCACAAAAATACGTTCAGGGGGTCCTTCTTTATTGTTAGTTATTTCTACTCGGAATTATTGTTAGAAAATTTTTAGTATTATTCTGTATTCTTAGGCCTAATTATTTTTCTGAGTTAGCATCTTTTGAGGACTTGAATTGAAGCAATTAATAGTTTGAGTGGGTGCCGACAAGAAAAGTAAAGCGTGTAGTAAAACTGTGAGAATAGTAACTTTTGCATGGTAGCGGCCAGGCATCACCACGTGACCCTTTAATAACAATGTTACACCTAAATGTCACCCATTACCCATCATCATTAGTCATTCTCTCTCTTAAAGCAACTCTTTTTTTTTACCGTTAGTTACACTATATTGACCGGCCGGTACAAAGGAATATATTAAAGTAAATACTATGGAAATTAACATAAGTTAAATCTTACATTAAAGTAAAAAGAATTTAGTACGATCCTATATTTAAAAATTAAGATAAAAATACATATTAATTAATTATTACAATATTTACTATATATTTAAATTATTACAATATTTACTATATATGTATATTAAATACTTATTTAAATATTGGAGAGTTTTTTTTAAGTACTTCTCAATTTTATAGTATGGAAATAATTATAAGTTAAATTATATAGAAAATTAGGTAATGTAAATGTTAATAGTTATATGTATATTTTAATTTTAGTCTAATAGTAAAAAAAATTAGTATATTTTTATTTAGTATAATTAAGATAAAGGTATATATGGGTTAACTATTACAATATTTATTATATCTGCATATCAAATACTTATTTCAATGTCGGAGAATTTTTTATAACTATTATTTGTATACCACAACTGCCACAAACACCCCTTCATTGCAAGACATAATTGTCAATATCAACGAAAACATAATCCTCGAGTTTGTACCTAACAGAAACGCTTCCACGAAACTAACTCCCAATTTTGTCTTATCTTTGTTGACACTTGAAGTGGAGAATCTCTTATAGCAACAGCCTTCGGTGGCTGGTGATGATCTTGAAACAGATCCTATGATTCTCGGGGTACTAATAGAATGTGTTATGGGAAAGAATGTCTACGCCACCATGAAAAAAAAATCAGATTTGAGACTATCGGAGAATGACCTAGCGTACTGCAAGGGTTTTGAGAAGCCTTCTTAGGTTCAATCGTGTGCATGACCTTGTTTATTGAATCGTCATGATTTGATTAAAATGGATGCCACTGGATCAAGGAAAACATTGACATTCACGAAACCTGTGATTAAGCATGCTTTGAGGATAATGACTGGGGTTGTCTTTTAAATTTCAAAGTTTGACATGTTAGAGTTTTAATTGATTAATTAATTTATTTACTGTATTTTCAATTTAGTTAACCAAATTTTATCTATGAGTGTGGTCACAGAGGTTAATCAAATGGTTATGAAGGTTGCAGTGGTAGCTAGAAAATACTGACTTTACCAGGCGATGTTAACAAAAGACTAACCTTAGACATCTACAAAGATAAACCTTATCAAACAACATATACAAAGACCGACATTATCAGACGACATCTAGCAAAGATCGGCCTAATCCAGAAACATCTACAAAGACCAACCTTATTAGGCAACATCTACAAAGAACAACCTTATCAGGCAGTGTAAACAAAAACTGAACTTGTTAGGCGGTACAAAAAAGTTAACTTTAGTAGGTGACATTGATGGGAAGAAACCTTATCAGGCAGAATAAATATCGATATAATTTTGGCGACATTTGCTTAAAGTCCAATTCTTAAGATAATTTAATTCCTAATTTTTCGTTGAATAAACATTTTCGCCTACTTATCTTGAGATTGGGAGGTTGTGTATCCTTCCAGGCTTAGGCAACATAAACAAAAATCTAACTTCATCAAACAACATAAACTAAACTTCGATCTTATCAAACGACATAAAAAATACCAACTTTACCAGGTGATAAATAAAAGACTGACCTTATTGGATGGTATAAACAAAAATGGACCTTGTCCGATGATACACAAAAAAATTGACTTTAACAAGTGACATTGACGGGAATAAACCTTATCAAGTGGTTAAAATACCGATCTAACTCTAACGATATTTACTTAAAGCTCACTTTTTAAGATAATTTATTTTCAATTTTTTCACTAAATAAACCTCTTTGCATACTTAGTTTGAGGATGAGGAGTTTTGTACTGTCTCAAACTTAGGAATCAACGATAACTTACCCATAAAAATAAGATAGATAATTAAATTTATTTAATAAGTGCACCTCGATAATACTGCTAAGACATTCTAAATCATTTAATATGAATAATAAGATTAAAAATAATAATTAATAATAAATGTAATAGATAGAAACTAAAAAAAATATCTTATAAAAAATGAAAAAATATTAGATAAATAAAACAATTGAAAAAAAATGGTTAGAGTGAATGCTCAAACTTAGGACTTCAATGCCATTTCATTAAAAATATAAGAAATATGAGTATATATTTTAAAACTAAAAGAAGTGGAGGGTTATTTTACATAACTTTAAAAGAAAACTCAATTATTTTAATAGATCAAATTCAACTGTATATATAAAGCTAATATAAATAGTATTGGTATTAATCTTTAACTTCTTTTCTAATATTTAAAGCAGTCTGTCAATACAAATTTGATGACGAATATTTCTATTTATTTTTTCTATTTATAAAATTTGTGGATTGAATGAACTTAAATTAATTTTTGTAAAATTTTTAAATAGTAAATAATTTATGATTTTTTTACTAAATTATATGTATTAGCTTCACATTTTTATATTATTATACAATTATATAGTATTAAAAAAATTACTAATTGCTATATTGATTAAGTTAAAAAAAAAAATTAAAAAAAAATTAAATGAGCCCAGTTCAGATTTAAAGAGTTTGATTTTTTCTGAACTGTCTAAGCTTTCTTCGTCTGTGTTAGCTGTTAAGAAACACGTAGCATCATTTACAAACTTCTGTAAGACTCATCTTCATTCAACTTCTTCCATCATTTTACCAATTAAAGTCAAAACTTAATTCAGATCAAGTTGAATATCTTAAAAATTACTATAATTTTTACATTTTAGTATTTATTTATTTATTTTTCCCGTTACATTTTAACGGTAGTTCTAGAGGCAGAAACAGTGAAGACAGAAACGCCGTTCCCATTCCCCATTTCCCCATGTTCCCGTGACAGTTAAAAAGCCAAGAAGGCGTTGTCGCATTGAATGTGCGTTCATACCGCGAAACCAACCGCTCAACGTCACCGGCGCTCCGGCAAAGTGGCCGGAACTCGAATAACCGCTGCCGTTCCTCATCCTGTTCCGGCCACGACTTGAACACAAGATTCAACGATGCCTCAAGCCACAAAGCAAACGCAGAACACAAAGCAGAGGGTCCTCACGTGCTTGACGAAGCTCTCGGACCGCGATACACAAGCAGCAGGAGCCACCGAACTCGAGTCCATCGCTCGTAGCCTGGACCCGCACTCTGTTCCTGTGTTCCTCACCTGCATTCACTCCACCGACGCCTCCGACAAAACCCCTGTCCGCAAGCAATGCGTGCACATCGTAGCCACGCTCTCCCACGCGCACGGCGACGCGCTCTCGCCCTTCCTCTCCAGAATCCTCGCCAACCTCGTGCGTCGCCTGCGCGACCCCGACTCCTCCGTGCGGGCCGCCTGCGCCGACTCCGTCGGCGCTCTATCGGCGCGCGTCACTCGGCAGCCGTTCTCCTCCTTCCTGAAGCCCCTCGCGGAGGCGCTCTTCACAGAGCAGGACCCCAACTCGCAGGCCGCCGCGGCGCTCTGTCTCGCCTCCGCCATCGACGGGGCTCCGGATCCGGACCCCCCCAGGCTTGCCAGGCTGCTCCCGAGATTCGAGAAGCTTCTCAAGAGTAAGATGTTCAGGGCCAAGCCTGCGCTGCTGGCGCTCGTCGGAAGCGTCGTTGAGGCCGGCGGTGCGTCCAGTCGCGGCGCGTTGAGGAATTTGGTTCCCTGCCTTGTGGAGGCGCTCGGCAGCGTCGACTGGGCCACGAGGAAGGGCGCGGCGGAGGCGCTGAGGAGACTCGCTGTTACGGAGAGGAACCTCTTGTCGGAATTCAAGAGTGATTGTTTCAGATTGCTCGAGGATCGGCGATTTGATAAGGTTTTTTTGAAGATTTTTTCATTTTTTTCCTCTTTTATTCTTTGTCTATTTATGGAAATTTGAAAGGAGGATTTAAATTGAACCTGTGTTTAGCGCCAAGCACGTGCATAAGCTAGTGCGATACTGTTTTAGTTTGATTAGTGATCTTATTGATCTTATTTGGCTTGATCAGATTGACATCGGTGAAGATGTTTGTTGTCTCTTTTTAAAAAAAACCGAAGTTGTGTTTGTGTTACGGTTACTGAAATCGTGAGCACACGCCGTTGATCTGATGATGTCATGATGTTGTGAGTTCTGGAATGCTGTTTAAAAGTAAATTTAGTTCTTGTCTTGTTTGTGTGCAGGTAAAGTTGGTTCGGGAAGTTATGAATCAGATGCTGGAGGCGTGGAAGCAGATTCCTGATGTTTCGGATGAGTTTTCTCCACCTCCTCACTCGCAGTCTTCTTCAAAAGGTATTTATTTATCTATATCTAGTTATCTACTGTTTATTTGGTTTTGTTGCCACTTTGATCGCAAGTGTCAGATCGCTTTGTGTGAATTCAATTTGGAAACTCTGATGTTGAGTCTTAAAATGAAAATCATGGTAAATAAAGGTTGTGGACTCATGGTTGATGTAGGTCATTTGATCTAAAAGATTTTTATCCAGATGTAGGTCATTTGATCTAAAAGATTTTTATCCAGATGTAGGTAATTTGTTTTTGTCGTGCGTTCCTAATTTTGGGCTGTCTTTTGCTTCAGAGAATGCAAGTGATGGGCGCTATCCTCCTGTGTCTCAAAATTCATGTAGTCCGGGTTCTGTAATGAGTAAATTGAGGAAGAAATCAAGCCCAATTAGCAAGTCAACTCCACCGGATAGATCTCTTGCTGGAAATGCTAAAAAGTTGAGTGCCTTAAGTCGTGACCGGATGAGTTCAGGTGTTTTGCAGAAACTGAACCATAACCATTGGGATGTTAGAATTGCTGTGTCAAATGTTCCTGATCGTGGTGAATGTCGGCTGAGGGATGAAAATGTATTGGAAAGCAGCAAAAAGGATAAAAGCAGATTTTTCAAGTCAGAAACCAAACGGGCTCTGTTTGAGAAAAATTCTGATGACAAGATGCATAAATTTGGTGGGTCCAAAGCTGGATCTCGTGTGGTTCCTTGTTCAGAAGAGAATGAAGACTCAAGTCCTGTCTGTAATGTAGCAAAGGTTCTTCCTAGGAATGACAAAGAGAGTGAGGAATTATCTTTGATTCGTGCCCAGTTAATTCAAATTGAGAAGCAGCAGTCAAGTCTGTTTGATCTTCTACAGGTTTGTTTCATATGCTTAAAAGCACTTTCCCAGTGGCGATGTTTTTAAATCTGTTTAGGTCAACTGAAGTTTGCAATTTTATTGGAAAAAAGCTTACTGGTCCGTGTTTAAAATTTCTCCTTTTTTGAATGTATATTTATATGTAGCATGTGTTGAAGGACGAGCATGTCTGACAATATCCACCATATTTTTACAGAAATTCATTGGGAGCTCTGAAAATGGAATGCGTTCTTTAGAAACTCGTGTGCATGGCCTCGAGTTGGCATTGGATGATATATCTTATGATTTGGCTGTAACTAGTGGAAGGATAACTAAATCTGATGCTCCCAAGAATGCATGCTGTCTGCTACCCGGTGCCGAATTTTTAAGCTCCAAATTCTGGAAGAAAACACAGATCCGGTATTCATCAAACCGATTCTCTAGAACTGGTAGCACTCCATTACTAGCTTCCAGTCATAACAGAGCTAATAGGAGCACCGAATCTAGTACGACAAGCCACAGGTTTAGGGTCCGTGGTGATGGAACCTTCATCACAAATCCTCTGGCAGAGATAAAAATTAATTCACGGGAAATTTCAGGCTCTGCAAGATCGGAGCTATCTTGAAAAGCAGGTTCGCTTTCTAAATTCAGTAGTTTGTAGTCACCATTCACAATGACCTTATGTGTGGGTGTTGGGAAATGCTAGATCCCTTCCTCATATGCTTTTGCATAAATTCTATTAAGGCATCACAGCCCAACACACTTGGGTCCATGGATGAGAAGTCAAATTTACTATTAAAATAAGATTACAAGATGTTGTCTGCAGGGCACTTTCAATTTCCTCAATTTACAGCTACATCATTTTCTCAATGTACAATCATCTACTCGCTATCCTTGGGTCTGAACATCTTGTGAAGGTCTAGTTACTTCCTTAGAACAAACACGTCAAATTATAGAGGAATAGCCAATATTCATCTTTCTCATTCTCTACGTATGGTGGCACACCATAACTACTTGTCATTCGCCATAAATGGCAGGAATGCTGAAACTTAGTTAACAAGCTACAGCTTTAGGGGTACATGATGATGGGGGCTTCATCAGTAAAAGTCAAATTAATAATAATTCAAAGTGAGATTTTTTTCTTTTTATTAGGAAGTTAACTTTAAATCTAATTTACTACTTTGACCTTATCTATAATCGAGTAGGATCTCCAATACCTTTTGTGAACATAACCTATTAAAGTAGGTTTGCATGCTTCGTGTTGCAATATATACCTCCATATCCTAGACAATCGCTATGGCTTGGTATTGGAAAACATCATAATTCATATCTCCTATATTCAAATGCTTTCTAGTAATTAAGAAAAAGCATCACAACACTAAATTTCTTCCATCACACAACTCTCTTCTCGTTAGTTTTATTTCTCAAAACCTTGTGAAGGCGTTACAATGGATCTCCCATAAGAGATTCTCTTTCGCCTTCTCATGAATGTGATGCTTCAAATTATTCAATACGTGAATTTTTTTTGTTTGACTAGTTACCATCTAATTTTTTATCAGAATCAAAATCTCACTAATTCTCCCCCATATCATTAGGTATTTTAATAATACCTATAGTATTTCAATCTACTTGTTAATAGGAAACTATCAATGACAATATTTAAATCAGAAATTATGGTTCAACTCATCAACTAGAAACTTTTTATTTCACCCAAAAGAATTGCAATATGTGAGATTAGTGACACTGGTTAATGCCAAACCGTTTACTCTTTCCCTTTTCTTACTTTCTGGCAGATGTAAGTTTGATCTCTGATTATCGACCTGCTGGTGGAAAAATCCCTCCCCAGAGAAGTGTGTCAATATGTATGTAATCTGAATATATATTTTTATGCCAGGAAATACGTATATTCGGAAAATACCTAGTAGTAGTACATTACTTTCTTGGAAGGAGAAGGTGGCTATCATACATTCTTCGTCTTGTTCAGAAATTTCATTTGGAATGCCACGATGTTGTAGGGCAGGAACATATTGGAGTGAGTATTACTATTCTCAGTAGAGGCTGAATATGTACATAGGAGGAACAATGTCACAGGCTACTTTGTGTTTCGAAATACGTTTGAAAGACAAAAAAATCACGTTAAATGGGTTAAAGATGCAAAAATTACTACCCTAAATTTCAATGAGGGCAGGTAAACCCGCGTAATTATTGCTACTAGCGCATGGGTGATGAGGATAATGTAATTACATAACTTTTTTTTCTTTTGCTTTTGATGAAAAGGAATTTAAGAATATTTCGTATTCATCGATGTTAATTAAATTTGTAGATATTTGTCTGATCAAGGAGTACAATAATTTTTTTTTACTTTTTTTTCGTATTAAAGGTTTTTTTACAATCTTTGCATTATACGCAAGTCTGTCAGAAAATCTAATGTCTGGTGAGTTTTTTTTTTTCACCCATTTTGGACATTTTAGTTAGTTATTATTAATTCTTATTTTTTTTTCTAAAATTGAGTAAATAGTTATTTCTGAAGTGAAGTAGTAGCACAATTTATTATGAAATAATTATTTTAAAGCTGAAAATAATAAAAACCGTAAGTTGCAAATTGGTATACAATTTTATTTATTATGTTGATTAGAGGTTATGCTAAATGATACTCATGTCTCATCTCATTGTAAAATTGACATTAGTCTCTTTATAATTTTAACAAAAAAATATTCACATTCTTTTAAGTTTTTAAATAAATACCTATCTCTGTCATGTTTTTAATAAATAAATTATATCTTCTTGCACTCACTTCTCTTCTTTTATTTCAAAAATATTACTTTGATTACAATTTAAATAAAAAGTTAAGTTTTAAAATATAAGTCATAAACAAAAAATTGGATAAATAAAACAAGATATGTGAATATTACTTATTAAAAATATAAGAAAGGGAAATATCATTTATTTATTAAAAATATGATAAAGATCGATGCTTACTTAAAAATTATAATGAATGAGTGTAATTATTAGGAACGTAAGAGAGAAGAATGTATATTTAAAAAAAAGAAAAAAGACGTAACTGTTAGTATAACCTTAAGGTTAAGTTAGTTAGTGAAATATTTTCTCAGTTTTTATTGAAGTTACGAAGATGGCTGTAGTTTTTTTTAATACTTCTTTTTTTATTAAAATTCTTAAGATACGACTTTATTTTTTATTTTTTTGATAAATTATGAGGTCATCATATGATTTTCTTATATTTTTTCGTTAGGGCTTCATGTATGGATACTAGATGCGTTTCTTCCTGCCTGTACTTCCATAGGTACGGGAAAATATATTTTTATCTTTTTTTTTTTACTTTATAAAGTAGAATCTGGACTGAAAAGAGATTTTAGATTACGTAATCTGGAAGCTAAAAATAACTTCTAAATTATGTAATCCGGAAACTAATTATGTATCTGAAAAAATATTTTTAGATTATATAATTCGAAAGCTAATTACGAAATTGAAAAAAAACTTTCAGATTACGTAATCTCGAATATTACAGAGAGATATTTTTGAAAATAAAAAAAATTATGAAGGTGAGAGAATAACATATGGAAGTGCAAGAAGAAACAATCCTAGATGCATATCTTAACACATTAACAAGGCCTTAATTTCAAGCAATTACTTTTTGCACCAAATGTTTTTTATTTTTACATTTATGGAATGTTGGAAATGTCTAAATGCTCATGGTTCAGCTGTAGAATTTGAAAATATATTTTAGATTACACAATTAATAATGTATTTCTTAATCTAAAAATATATTTTGAAATTGGAAAATACATATGAATTACATAAATGAAATTATTAGATTACATAATCTAAAATATATTTTTCAGATAAAATACACACAATTCACAATGTATTTATAGATTATGAATCTGAACATATTTTGATTTATATAATTTATAATGTAATTTGGGATTAGATAATTTTACAATTTAAAATGTAATTTTATATTACATATTAAATAATTTAAAATACATTTATTTCGTGTAAATGTTATGTAGGGGTCTTAGGCATGAGTTCTTCCTTTGTGTGTAACTCACCCATTTGTCAAAAAATTTGTTCATATTTGTTCTTTTCCCATGAAGTATATCTATAACAAGAATAATAAATTATTTTGGTATATTTTCTTTGGTCCTTTCTTGTTAGTTTTGGATGGTGTCTCTTATGTTTACATCTGACACATGCGTGTCTAAACTTACTAAAGTGATGATAAACAACCTTAACATACTTTAAAATATTATTTTTGTGTTTTAAGTCACATATAAGACAATACTTTTCTAATGCATGTCCAGAATTTTAAGAGAGGAGGTTTAAACGGCCCGATAGGGGGTGACACA
>Ga0123342_1002437_pt1 | contig 30897 bp, 32 predicted proteins | sample Turbeawhitnodule_FD_89960 | JGI IMG/M metagenome (GOLD analysis project Ga0123342, IMG submission 89960) | Root nodule microbial communities of legume samples collected from Mexico - Turtle bean Mexico white nodule | ecosystem: Host-associated > Plants > Roots > Nodule | place: Mexico: Nepantla... | reverse complement strand
TCCAAAGTTTCCACTTGTTTCAAGCTAGCAACAAGCAAAATAAAATCTGGAAAGGGGTATGGGCAAACATCATTAGATGCATCTGGGATCAAAGGAACCTGATTACCTTCCAGCAAGGGGTAGTAGATGCAGAGGAGATTTTTCAGAGGGCTCAACTCAAGTCTTCGTTGTGGATGAAGCATAAAGCGCATTCGTTTTCTTATTCCTTTGTTGATTGGGTTCTCAATCCAACAATCTGCATTAAAAGTTGCTAATTGGAAGGAGGACGCACTCTTTTTTCTTGTTCTGTTCATAGGTGATGGATTTGGAGAACCTAGATTGTTAGGCTCTCCATGTGAAGTATTTGGTTTGGTAGGACCCTGTTATGGAGCAGGATTGAGTTCCCTGGGGGCATGAGAGAGTATATCTGGACAGCGGGAATATGTGGTGTTGTAACCCGTTTCGGGGTGGTTTTTATTGCGGTGAATGCAGGAACATGTTGCTTGCTGGAAATGGAGAGCATCTAGGTAAGGAAAGCAAGTATGTTGGTATGGTTGTGGTGCTCCAACAGTCAAAGAAGATGTACAATGCTGCAGTGTAGTCCCGGGTAGTAGTTGCTTATCTTTGGCCTATATGGCATAGGTTCAGGGAGAAAAAACCCTACCGGTTTTGGATGTTCTTAGACCTAGTCAGCTCTAGCTGGAGATGTTTAGTCATGGTCGAAGAAAGTGTTGTGGAGGTGGCAGCTGCTACTGGAGTCGTGTCACGCACACCAGGTGTGGCAGCAGCTGAAGTAAGGCTTTTAGCAGGGTGTACAAAAACAGATTGGAAGTAAGGCTTTTAGCAGGATGTACAAAAACAGTTTGGAGCAGTAGAGCGATGCTGTCGCAGTGAGTGCAAGACACTGTTCTGCTGGAAGTGTGGCGCATAACCTAGTGCTACATCATGCTCCTGGCTGGTTTGAAGTGGATGTCTATGAACATAAGGGCTTGTGTGGCTGCTGGTTGGAGATGGATGGTGAGGTTATGTAGAGCTGGAGTTATAAGTAGATGACTCTATGTTGTTTTGGTGGTCTTTTGTTGGTCATTCTTTGTTGCTCTCTTTGTTGACCAGTATATTAGTTGATAAAGTGAGGCGTGGAGGTCATTTTGTGAAGGGTAATGGTATAAAGGAGAAAGGTAGGAAGTATAGGTTGTGGATGTAGGTGAGGCCAAGGTGGTGTAGCGGTGTTTGGATGCCAAGGTGTAGAATGTACTTCTGTTTTTGTGTAGTAATTATTTTGGTTGTTGTCATAACCGTGTAGGTCCTCTGTCATGATGGTGCAAATTGGTTTGTTGTTCTGTGGTTACAGCTTTATTTTAAGCAGGTTATGCCACACAATGGTTGTCTCCCCTAAGCCATAAGGGGGAGTAACTATGTGGTTGATGTATACGGGTTGGGATACCCCTGAAGTATCCATCTTAATTTTATTTATTTATTGCTGATAAAAAAAAATATTGGGTGGTTATCGGTGGTGTAGGGATTTGAGACACTCTTTGTCGGGGAAGTTGAGTTTCGTGTTATTTTTGCCTTCTAGAATGACTAATTGGTGTTTTTGAAGAATATGTTTCCATAAATATTCCATAAAGTCTCCAGAAAGCCAGAATTAGAGGAAGAGGTTCTCAAGTCAATTGTGTACGTTCGACTGCATCTCTTAGAAGAAGAGAGGGCGGTGGTGTTATTAACATTGTGGAAGGTGAAGATTAGGCAAATGCTCATGCACCATATCAATTCCAACATGCACGCAACCTAGTATTCAAAATGACAAAAATACCCTTTCAAAATGACAAAAATACCCTTTCAAAATGATGAAAATAACCTTAGAAGAAAGAAGGGTGTAAATAAAAATTGCTTCCGAAACCTTTTATTCGGAATGCATTTTTAATTGTGTTTTGAATTTTTTTATTTGGAATGTATTTTTTTACTTTTTAATTATATTTACTATTCTGGATTTTTAAATTCGGAATAAGGATTATTTTGGAAATTTTTGAAAAATGATAGGGTGCAAGTTAGAATTGATATGGTGCAGGAAGAAATTGCTTGAAGATTATATTGTAGTTGAGGAGACTCATGTGGATGATGAAGTTTATCTTGGAGGTCAAGTGGATAGATCATTATTAGGCAGTTATGAGGACCGTGTGGCAAGACAGTTATGGAATAATGTGGTAAGTAACGATGTTGAAACACCATATATGTCCATATCACATGCATTAATCGTAGTGGTATGTTATCTACACTAAAGGAAGTCAATTCACAAGCACAAGACCTTAGTATATCTAGGGGTACACCCACAATGAGTTTTATCTAACCGAACATATTAACTTGATCATTCTCTTTCGCAATATGTTGTAAAGAATATTTGGACACAAAATCAAGCAAATTTTTGTACTTTGTCATGTTAAGGACATATCCACCACATCAAGACTCTTTTGAGATGAAGCTTTAATTATATTGTGTTGCACGATAAATCATCTTGTTTATGAAATCCTATCAAAAGCATTAATCTCTCATGGAGATCTAAAGCATCTTCTTTAGACTCCAATGTGCAGCCTCAACCCTACAAAGGAAACCAAATACTATGCTTGTAAATCCAATATGCAACCTTAACCCTAAAAAGGAAAACAAAGACATGCAACAGATGTACATAAATATTACTTATTGTGTTGCCTAAGTGTATCACCCAATTCGTCCATGCCTTAATAAATTTTTCTTTGTGTGAATTAACCAAGTATCATTCACATATTTAATAAATATAGATCTTGAAGAACAAACAACTTCAAACGCCTGGACACGATGCTGAAACGCTTCTGCATTCTCACAATCTACACAGATCCCCAAACTCCCATCACTTGATCTCATGTCTCTCTTGGATGCACTAACATTTTACATTTTTCATTCAAACTTTTATTAATGTTAAAGTGACATAGAAGATTAGAAGCATCAGGAAACACAAAATTTATTGCATGGTAGCAATATCTCTATCACTCACCATGACCCTAGGGTATGCATCAATTCTCAAAACAATCCTTTAAGTCTCTCAAGGGCCCATACAAATTTATTTTCATGCCCAAATGTGAGTGACACAAATGGAGTAGACAAGGTCAACATCGTTGAAGTAATACCAACAACCTCAAGTTAGGGCATCATGTACTTATTAGTTTTCTAGGTATTATCCATCATTAATACAGTTTTAAGGGAATTCAATGGTTTCACTAAACCATGGGTGTATCTAAAATATATCTTGCACCACATTTGTCCCTCATTGAACCTACACCAATGAACATACATGTCTCACTCTAGTAATATTATCAATTGTTTCAATTTAGTCTGTGACCTCGTTTTGATCTTTGATACACAATCATGACATTACAAATATGTTTTATGGTGGTTACATTCTTCTCATTGTGCTCCTTCATTGTTAGCAAAATATTTATGGTTTTAGGCTTCACTGAACTCTTTGTCATGTTAACAAGTATAAAGTTCTCATTAGTTGTTAACCTACCAGTATATAGACGACTTACCAATATATATGCCAAGTCATGATTATAAGACCCACAAAGTAATGTTCTTTTGACCATGCATCCTTCACTATCGTTTACCATTTTCCAAGGACATGCACATTTTCTAGTTCCACTTTCAGTAGTCTCTAAGTTTTTTTTTATTTCATTTGTATTTACCTATTCTCTCATAACCTAATAATATGTATGTCATCCTTCCTCGTTGGCCATTCCATGTATCTGACCATAATATAACAATAACAAAGGTAAAATCAAAGGCAATTTTTCTCGCCTATTTCAACATGTCATCCCTAGTAGCAAGTACCTACAAAATATTATCATAATTTCAAATTTTATTCATCAAATACGTTTTACAAATACATAATATGTAAATAGTTTGGATCTTTTACCTTTACTTCATCTATCGTAAACATGTCACTATATTCATGTGCCTTACATTCATTATTTAATGCATTACAAGATATTGACTAATCAATATCAACATCATCTAGCCCCACTCCCTACCCATACCCACATCAATCTCATTTGATATCCCCGTGTAAAACCCTAGGATAATATCATACTTCTGCAATAATTAAATACATGTTAGAAATTAAAACAAAAAAGGGCAAATTCTCATGCAAAAACCCTAGTACCTTGTGGAAAAGCAAATCCAAAATAGGTTTTCTAGAATAGTTATTTTGACTTTTGGAAATGTAATTTTGGAATAAAAATTACACTTTAGGAATTACATTTCTGAAAGCCAAAATAACTATTCCAAAATGCATTTTCTCTATTCCAGAAAAGCAATTCTAGAATTTTATATTAAGTTATGGACAATGTATTTCACAAGTCTTGCTTATGCTTCATATTCTATTCCAAAATCATTTTTTTAGTATGCATACCAAAAAATTTCAAAAAGCCCATTCTAGAATACAATGTCAAAATGGAAACAAAGTTCTGGATTACCTGTTCCGCAACCTATCGCTCAATAAAGAAAATGTAATTATGGAATTCAATCAAACTACCTCAAACACATTTTGGATTGCATATTCTGGAAGTGTTTTTCCAAACTTCGAATTCTACAAAACCCACTTTCACCATTTCACCCCACCTCCATTTTCGTGCTCAACAAAGTCATTATTGGTTATAGAGTAGCTTTAAGTTACACAAAGACTCATTGATCATGCATACATAACATGTTATTGATTATCTAGCATCTATGTATGCAATAAAGTCAAGGTCATATACCCTTTATGGTACTTTGCAAATCTCCCTTGAAGATAATTCCAATATCCTCAATTGTCTTTAGGTATTTCAAGATATGCTTCATAGTCTACCAATGCTCCATCCCAAGTTTGTTCACATACCTACTTAACCAAACTAATTGCTTAGGAGTGTATATCTTTATACATCAAACTCTTCATGTTAGTAACAAGAGGAACAAAAAATACATATTCCATTTTCTCATTATATTAAGCAATATTGAGCTCTACAAGATGTATATACTGTCAAAATTGTGCTCACGGCCTTAGCACATTCCATCCTAATATGTATTAGCACCTTTTGGATGTACCTCCTTTAACACAAAAAGAGTTTCTTTTAGGCTATCCATCTTGACCTTAATCCTGAAATCACCTTTGTTATGTTTAAATCCTTCGCTTCAAATTCACTACCGTGTAATGAATTTAACCTTTTGTTTCTTAGTCTTATCTTGAGATGCAATAGTATGTTGCCTATATACAACAATAAGTAGACGAAATCACAATTGTCCACTTTATGATAGATGCAAAGATCATAAGAACTTATATTGTACTCTTGAAAGATAATTAATTAGCCAAACCTTTTATACCATTGTATGAGAGATTTTTTTTAGTTTTTACAACAATCTCTTCATTTTATACACATAATCCTTCTTACCTCCATCTTAAAACCTTTTAGTTAACATATCAAAATCCCTTCCTTCCATGTCCATTTGTTCAAGCTTGATTTCTTTACTTGCCAAAAAAGACTAAACAAGACCTTGATGTGTGTTTGACTATTAGAGAGAAAATCTCATTATTATTAACAACTTCCTTTTTAATTGTAGCCCCCTATCTACCAAACGAGCCTTGAATTAGAGACACTTTGATATAGACACTCCCCTAAATGTTATTTAGTCATACATTTTTCTTAGTGTAGACGCTTTAACAGACACATTACCATCAAATGTTATTTTAGACACAAACACATTATCACTAGTTCAACCATCAGACTTTGACATACAAATTTCATTATACACAATACCATTATCTATATAAACAAATTTAAACTCTTTAAAGCATAATTCTAAATTGTTGTTGATTCTTAGAAATTTAACATTTTCCAAACTTTGTTAGCCATTGAGAGGATTCAATCACCACTAAGAAAGACATCTTTAACAACAGTTTTAAGTGCATTTTAATAATAGTTTTAGAACCATTGTTGATTGATTCGTTTTTGAAAAAAGATGTTTTCAACAATGACTGAAATCATTGTCGTATATATAACCTCTGATAATGGTTCTATGCAAAATTGTCATCATATATACACCTACGACAAAGATTTCCATTATGAATCATTGTCACACGTTGCATATATAACAACGACTTTGTATAGAATTGCCTTTATATCATTTAAATATTTATTAAATTCTACATCAATACGAGTAGGATTTTGTAAAAATTATTGTTATCAATAATCTATGAAGACGGTTATGGGTATAATTGTTGTTTTATTCCTTTTTTTAATTTCTCTTGTTTTCTGTTGTTTACCTTAATTAAAATAACCTCAATAAATAAAATTTGTTGTATAGCTAGCTAGAATCAACAATATCATACGAAAGCATAAATTTTTTCCTTTTTTAATCTAAATGAAGACAATTATAAATCAATGAAAAATAGTATAAAATATATTAAAAATTGTAAATAAGTATTGTAAATGTCAAGAATTTTGAAACTTAAAAGCCAAAAGTGAAAATAAAAATTAAATAACGAAGTCTGTAAACAATTAAATGTCATATAGCCTAATATATTGTAAAAAAAAGGATAAAGTAGGTTGTCCATGTTGATATAACAAAGTCAATGGATTTAAAATCGAATGATTGAACATATCCATGAAATATTGTAACACAATAATTTGAAATTAGCCTACAAATTATAAATAGTTTGTTTAATAATGAATTAGTTAAACATAATTTTTTTTCTCTATTACTTCTAATATTATCTCACATTATGTGTTGACTAAATGCATATAAATTTTACTCTTATAATCAAGGATGTGACGTATAATTGATTAGTACAAAAATTTTAATCAATATTTCTAATATTTCACAAAATTTTAAAGAGATTTTACATTGGTCTTCAGGTTATACAAAATGAAATTCATAATTAACCACAATCACTACACACCTGAAAATAACCATAAAATGCAATGAACTGAAATTTATTAAATATATAAATATAGATTAAAATACGTGTCCTAATGAATTATTAAAAGATTATTAATATTTTCAAACCATCAAACTGGATAGTAAGAAATGCCAAGAGTTTGGTAGTCTTAATCCTATACCATTTCAAGAATTACAAGGAATTGTTTCTCCATGGCCATTTGGCAAATGGGGGATGAACATTCTTGGTCTATTTCCTTTAGGATGAGGACAAACCAAGTTCTTAATTGTAGTCATCGACTACTTTACAAAATGGATAGAAGTTGAAGCTTTCACAAAAATAACAGTTTAGCAAGTCCAAACATTTGTGTGGAAAAATATAATTTGTAGATTTGGTATCCCATATGCTATTATAACTGATAATGGCCGACAGTTTACTGATAAAAAGCTTATGGAATTCTATGTAGATCTAGGAATTAAATCAGTAACAACCTCTGTTGAACACCCACAAATAAATGGACAAGCAGAGTCTGCTAACAAATTTATTCTCGGCCAACTGAAAAGAAGACTTGGAAGTGCAAAAGGATTATGGGCCGAAAATTTACCAGAGATATTATGGGCATATAGGTGCATACCTCAAACAACAACTGGTGAAACTCCATTTAATCTTACATATGGCACTGATGCCACGGTACCAGTTCAAGTAAATGAACCAACTTTACGAAGACAAATAGAAGATTAGAATATCAATAACGAATGCTTGAGAACAAATCTAGATTTAATTGAAGAACTTCGAGAAAAAAGCAAAGATAAAAGAGGAAGCAGTAAAAAGATGAGCATACAAGAGGTTTAATGCTAAAGTCAAACCGAGAAGTTTCAATGAAGGAGAGTTAGTGTGGAGGATGAGAACTGATGCTAGAAAATATCCACAACAAGGTAAACTAGCACCTAATTGGAAAGGTCCATTCAGAATAATAGAGAATCTACAAATGGAGCTTACAAATTGGAAACGTTAAATGGAAAGATCATACCTAGAACATGGAATGCAAGCCATTTGAAGTTTTATTTTAATTAAATACATTGTAAAGACATCAATTTTGTGTATAAAGCCATGAATGAATGTTTTTCCTTGTATAAAGAAAATTTCGTTCAAAATCGAATCATATATGAAGAAGTTATTCATGAACAACAAATCTTACTTCATATTATTTCAAAAACCTCTCGGACTAGGATGCTTTCACTCCAAGTGAAATCCCTCCAGAGAGCATATTTCATATTAATTCAAATACCTATCGGTCTAGGATGCTTTCCCTCTAGGTGAAATCCCTCCCGAGAGTATAATTTAATAACCTCTAGGCCTATGATGCTTTCACTCCAGGTGAAATCCCTCCCGATAGCATATTTCATATTAATTCAAAAACCTTTCAGCCTAGGATGCTTTCACTCCAGGTGAAATCCCTCCTGGGAGTATAATTCAATAACCTTTTGGTCTAGGATGCTCACTCCAGGTGAAATCCCTCCAGAGAGCATATTTCATATTAATTCAAATACCTCTCAGCCTAGGAAGCTTTCCCTCTAGGTGAAATCCCTCCCGGGAGTATAATTCAATAACCTCTCGGCCTATGATGCTTTCACTCAAGGTGAAATCTCTCCCGATAACATATTTTATATTAATTCAAAAACCTCTCGGCCTAGGATGCTTTCACTACAAGTGAAATCCCTTCCGATAGCATACTTCATATTAATTCAAAAACCTCTCAGCCTATGATGTTTTCATTCCAGGTGAAATCTCTCCTGAGAGCATACTTCATATAAATCATGAAAACTCTTGATTTAGGATATTTTCAATCTAGAAGAAATCCTTCCCAAGAATATATTTTATCCAAAGTAGAAATTTCTCAAAAGTTGTTCAGACCGAAAGGTCAAATTAAAGCCAAAAGCTGAATACAAATGAAAATTTTACAAATTAAGTTTTTTATTCAATGTTAGAGGTTCATTATATAATCAAAACAACAAAATCAGAAACAAGATAATTAAAAGAAGTAATTGAAAGATTAGGCCGAAAGGTGAAATTATGTAAATGCTTTAAGTTAGTACAATTAAAAGAGGTCATAAAAAGACCAAGATAAAACACATTCAAAAGCCCGATAATTATTAAATCGGGAGCTATTAGAAAAAAATCAAAAGTAAATACTAATTCACTTCTCGGCATTAGCATTGCCATGGGCATCTCCTTCTGATGCATCTTTGTCAGGGATTTGGTCAATCGGAACCAACTCACCATTGTAAAAATCTTTGCCGACATCAAAGTGTTCTTCATCTAAAGGAATCTTATAAAAAATACTTGGCTTGCTGAAGAGCTTTTTCGAAACCTACCTTATGTTGCTCAATAACATAGCCTTCAGCCACAAACACATTTAATTTCAGTTGACTTATCTCCATTTGTAAATGATGAATAGTTTTGGCATCAATTTGTTTTCGGCACACAAATCAGATAAATTTTCCTTCAATTGGTGGTTTTCATCATGAAATTTCAATCTATCGGCAGTCAAATTAGCAATCTAATCTTTGAGTGATTCCTTTTCGGCTTCATGTTGGACATTCACATTGGACAATTCTTTAACTTGAGCAGTCAAAGAATCAAGTTTTTTACCCGACTCGGATAACTCTGCTTTCAATCTCTCAAACTAAGCAGAAGAAATACCATTTGCACTTTCTTCTTTGATAATATTGTCGATTAATAAAACACGACTTGCAAGTTCGACAATTGAATCCGCCAAGGAAGGAATATCAGATGTCTTGAGCATATGATGAGAAGGCCCATCAAGATTAGTCTGAACAAACTCTGAGAAACATGTTGATGCAGCAAAAATTGTTTCTGGAAGAGGCCAAGAAGAACACCCGGCAGCATGACGATGACGTCTAGGGATGAATGTGATCTTCTAACATTTCGGTCTCGTTTCTTGCTCCTCTTCAAAGGACCAACCTTAACATTTTTAATGTTATCAAGTTCAGCGATAACCTCTACCCGAGAAATGGGTTAGACAACATCCAGTTCTACTTCATGATTAACTTCTCTTTCGAGTCGAGGAGTTAAACCTCCAACTTTGCTCACAATTTTTGAGAAATAAGAGCGTCGTTTCGGAATAGTTGTTGTCATCAAACCTGAAAGTCGAAAAAAGATTTAGCAAAGTTAAAAATCTCTTGTTATAAAGAAAGAACTTGAAAAAATACCTATCAAGGAAATCTTTTCGTGGTCTTTCATAAGTATATAACCGTAACAAAGCGCTAGTAGGAATCTTATGGGATAAGTGATCGAGTACTTTAAGTGCATGACAGACTTCAATATTCATCGAATGATACGAACATGAATTGAACTTCAAGGGAGAGTTGGTCCAGTAAAAAGGAATGTTTGGAACATCACCATCAAAGAAATAGTTTCTTCCATTGTCTTCGATTAGAATTTTGAAAAAACCACCTTTGAAGTTCTTATACGAAGAAGTAAATGGTTTAAGAAAAAAAAATTGACTTACTAATCAAGGACAACCAGGCCGAGAACTATAATAATACAAGAAAGCTTTCGGACTAGGAGACAACGAAAGAAATTTACACAAAATGCTAAAAGCTTGCATAGAAGCCCAACCGTTAGGATGAGGTTGAGTAGAGGCAACGTTGAGAAATCGAAGCACACCCATCTGAAATTCGTCTAAGGGATATCTAACATGAAGGTCAGTGAAAAGACATTCATAAAAATTGAAAAAATCACCATTGTCACCCTCACAGACATGACAAACATTGTCAACGGCTCTGGTGTGCCAAAAAGAAATGATCTCTTCAGTTGCATTAGGAGAATAAATATAAATGTTGGAAAGAAAAAGGCTAAGGGTTGAAGAAGAACAATACCGAGAAAAATATTCTCGGACTTTAGGATTAACCCAATCATAATCAAGACGAAGACTTATCCTCCCTTCTGCTCTCTCTGCTCTTTCTTCAACTTCAACATCCATAGACGCATCATTCGAGTCTTTCATACAAGAAAGTGTAGCAGATGAAGAGACCAAATCAATATTCGTATTAGTCTTCATCACTCTCCCAGTAGACTCGTTACTTGCGCTCGAAAACCTCGTAAATTCATCAAAAACGGAAACAGAGCTTGAAGAAGACAGTTTACCTTCTGAGAGTATTCGGCTAAATCTTTCGGAATCAAGAATACAAAAAAGCGTGAGGTAGATCATATGAAACTAAGTATTTATAGCAATAGTAAAACTCTTCCATATGAAACGTTACAACATCACAACCGTTGAAATGTATTACATCTAACGATCAGGTGTTTATAACCCTTCATGTCAACCGGCACATTTAAGAAAAGTGCACGAAACGAGGCAATCTTTTGATACGAAAATGCATTTAATACAAAATCAAAATCATTTCCAAAATATATTTCTACTGATATGTCTTAAATGCAATTTTTTCCTTCTTAATAGGCATAACGTTTTTTCAAAATCCTCATGCTCGGGGGGCTAGTGTACTGTCTAGGCCAAAATATCAACCGAAAGGTCAACTGAAAGTTTGTACCGAAAGGTCAACCGAAAGTTTGTACCGAAAGGTTAAATACAAAAAATAAATAAGTAAAATTAAATTAGTTACTGTAACAAAACCCATAAAACATACTCAAATATACAGGTGTGTGTTTAAAAAATATTAGATGCAAAAAGAAAAAACTCAAGTAGCTTCTAAGTCCAATGAGAGCCTTATAAATAGATGTTCAACCCAAGAGGACGTAGAGTGAATTTATCTGATAATTATACAAAATTGATTTTGACTTTGACATTGGAGCGCCTTGCAGGTACACACACCACCCGTGAGAGGAGACCGAGATGAAAAGCCGAGAGATCCAATTGATCCAGCCCAGTTAATTAAGTTTACCAATCAACTAAGCCCAACCTCAAGTCAAAGGAAGAGTGGACCAAAAACCCAACCCGAGAGAGGAGACCGAGAGGATCAGGAAGACCGAGAAATTTGCAATAGAAAGGAGTTTTGTTGCTAGGCCCTTGTAAAAACAATATATATATATATATATATATATATATATATATATATTATCTGTGTCCTATAATTTTTAATTTAACTGTATCCTATATTCATATCCGTGTAAAATATAATTCAAAATCAAACATACAATTAAATACAATCAATCAATGCATAATAATCGTTTAAAGAATAAAAATTAAGAACAAGAAATGGGTCAACTTGGATTTTGAAGTAGAACCAGTGGTGGTGATGGTGGCAGATAGTCGCAATGTTAACATGAGAGCATAGTAAGTGTTGGCATTGAGGAATAAAACAGATCAAGATATTTAATTATCTTTGCTAACAATTACATTTATAATACTTACAGTAACTGAGCAGTTACTTAGACATATTTATTCAACAATTGAAATAGGAAAAATAAAGAGTCAGTTACGTGCATTTATGTGTAGTTATAAAAACACAATATCTAACACTCCTCCTTGATTTTTGAACTGCAAACACCAATCTTTTGTCTTAAGAATTCAAACTTGCTAGTTGGAAGTGGCTTGGTAAACAAATCTGCAAGTTGATTTTTAGTTTTACAGTAATAAAGAGACACATCCTGCATTTCTTTTACAAAAAATAACTTGATATTAAAGTGCTTAGTTTTGCCATGAAAAATTTGATTGTTAGAGATTGCAATATCAGCATGGTTATCAACAAAAATCTTTGTGCTCTGCTTCTGCTCCATATTTAAATCAGTCAGGATCTTCCTTAATCAGAGAGTTTGATTCACAATAGCTTATTTGACATCCAACTGAAATACTTTCCAATTATTTTGAGCAGCAAGAGCGAGAAGCAATCTGATTGTGTCAAGCCTAGCAACAGGTGCAAATGTGTTTGAATAATCAACTTCAAACACTTGAGCACATCCATTTACTACTAGCCTTGCTTTGAGCTTGTTGACCGAATCATCAGGATTTAACTTAGTCTTAAATACCCACTTCACTCCTATATTTTCCCGTCATGTGGTTTATCAACCAGCTCCCAAGTTTTGCTTTTCTCAATCATTGACAACTCCTCCTTCATTGCAACCATCCAATGTTTATTATTTTTTGCATCATGGTATCCGGTAGGTTCACAAACAGCCACATTGCATCTTTGATATACATCAGAGAGTGATCTTGTTCCTCTAATCGGTGTATCATCTGTTAGTTCATTTTGTCATTCTTCATCTAAATGTTCTTCTAGAGTGTTGACAATGGATAAATGCCTTAGTCTTTTGTGCCAAATTTCAATGACACTTTCTTTGAATTTAAAGGTCATGTGCTCCTCCTCCATTGGATTGAGAGCAAAACTTTTTCCCTTCATTTCAACTTTAACCAAATCTCTGTCATCAACATCTTTGATTAAGCAATGTTTATTTTCAAACATCACTTTATAGCCTTTTTCCAACAATTGACTAACACTCAAAAGATTTTGAACAATCTCTGGCACAAAAAGAACATTTGTAATGATTTTTGTACCTTTATAGATTGTGATAGCTACTGTGCCTTTTCCTTTTACTGCCAGGTGTTCACCATTTCAAATCCTCACCCTTTTAATCTCAGTGGTTCTCAATTCCTTGAAAAGTTCCTTGTCATGTATCATGTGGTTGGTACAGCCATTGTCAACCAGCCAACTATCACTTGATTCTCTGCTTGAGAAACAAGTGGCTACGAACAATTGATCTTCCTCTTCTTGATCAGCAACTTGAGCATCTGCCTCTTCCACTTGATTTTTGTTTTTGCATATCATTGCTTCATGTCCAAGTTGGTTGCCTTTGGAACATTTGGCGTCAGGTATTCTCCAACATTTGAATGGTGGATGGCCTGTTAGCAAGGTGAATACGTTTTCTTTTTATACCTGTTGTAATGCTTGGTTGTTAAGGCTCATTCTACTGTTCCATCTTGTCTCATGGCTCTTCTTTGTTCTTGTGCTTGTAAAGAATTTAAGAGCTCCGCAAGAAATCTTTGATAGGTCCTTTGTGTTCTCCAGGATTGTTATGGTGGCTTCAAACCTCTATGGAACTGTTACAAGCAGTTTTTCCACAATTCTTGAATCATTTAACACAAATCCAAACAACCTCACTTTGTTTGCAATGCTCAGAAGTCTGTCAGAGTACTCATTTACGGATTCTGACTCCTTCATTTTCTGCAGTTCAAACTCCCTGATTAGATTCAGCACTTGCATTCCATGAATCCTCTCATCACCTGCATATTCTACCTTGAGGTAATCCCAGATTGTTTTTGTTGACCTTAAGGACATTATCCTTGTGAATACCGTAGGAGATACAACTGCAAAAGGCATGTTTTTGCCTTTGATCTCTTCATCTTCTTTTCCTTTTGTGCTTTTATTTGTGCCACAGTAGGGTTTTCTGGAATTGACTGAATTTCATAGTCCTCTTCTAGAGCTTCCCATAGATCCAATGTTTCTAGGTATGTCTCCATACGAACGATCCACATCTGATAATTATCTCCAGTAAAGACTGGTGGTGTCATTGCTGAAAAATTAGACTCTCCTTGCATTGATGCACTCTACTAACCTCACAGATCCCTCAAGAAGATAGCTCTGGTACCAAATGTTGGCATTGAGGAATAAAACAGAAGATATTTTATTATCTTTACTAACAATTACATATATAATACTTGTAGCAATTGTCTCCTAAATGCATACGAGCAGTTACTTAGAAATATTTATTCAACAATTGAAACATGAAAATTAAGAATCACATGCTTACGTGCATTTATGTGCAGTTACAAAAACATAATATCTAACAGCAGTAAGAAAGTGTTTGGCAACGATAGAAGTCAAATGACGAAAGATGACAATGATGAAGTCAACGGAGCAATTGTTGTTGACTGTTAGAACCTTGGTGGACAAATTTTATTGAACATTAACAGCAGGACCTAAGTTCAAAACACTAATATTTTAATTCTAGTATTGTGAGGAGTTGGCGCACAAGATGCCCTTCATTCTCCTTTTCTTTTTCTTGCTTTCATCTCCTTCTGATTTTTGACCTGGCTATTGTTGTATTGGCGAAAAAATAATTTCTTATTCCTCCTCAACAGCCTCCCAAACATCATTTGTCTCAATTCTTGCAACCTAGATATGGTCATTATTACCATCACACAAGGGCTGCTAGGGCTGTGTAGGGTGATTTGATCCATCTATTTGTTTAATTGTAGTATAGGGTTTATCTTAAGAAGACACTAAATACCAGTGTGTTAGAAATAAAATAAAAAACTAACAAAGGAAGAAGAGCATATTGCTTAATACACATTTTGTAACAAAAGGAAACTAAAAGTAAGAACTAACTTCCTAAACATATTTAAGGTGGATTGCTCTCAAACTTCATCCATATTCCCTGTGATTTGTTCTAATGTATATCGTAAGGTCTTGTTCTTTTAATAACCTTTTCAAAGCAAAGTTCAGAAATGGAATCCTCTTATTAATAATTTATTATCATTATAAATTTCATTTCATGATGGGCTTGACTTCAACATATTTTTCCTGAGTAAAAGATCTACAGCAGACCTGATATGTGAGCATAAGTGGCCGAATCTATTATCAATTATCTTATAATTCCACATTAATTTTTCTTTCAAAATTGTATTGCATATTTTTTCCAACAGATGCAATTTCTGTGAAGCCTTAAAAATTGAGATTTAGTCTAGTAAGAACTCCAATTACAACTTACAAGTGAAGAGTGAGAAGAGAGAGGTAGGTTGGAACTCGGAAAGCCACAGAAAAGTTTTTGTTTCTTGGTCTCATATGCCAATTGCATCAAGCAGGTTGGAATGTTGAGATACTGAGACTAATGAATTAGCAACAATTGCACCACTGGCAGCAACTGCTGGGACTCCAATGCCAGGAAAGGTGGAGTCTCCACAGCAATAAAGCTGTGGGATGGGAGTTGAATGTCCAGGAAAGGTATCTGTGCCAGCTTGCACAGCTGGCCCGTATGTTCCTCTGTTCCTCCGAAGAAACCTTTGATGTGTCAGTGGACTTCCAACCAACTTCACTTCACATTTCTCCCTGCTGAAACCTTCCCCCACTGCTCTCTCCACAGCTTTCCACATTACCTGATTCAACACAACAAACACACATATATGCTATGTTACTGCTAAACCATACATAGATATCATTCTCCACATATCATATGCATACCTCTGATCTTTCAGCTTTCAGATTTCTGTATTCAGCACTCCTACGATCAAGTCCTTCCCACAAGTCAAATGGCTCAGTTCCTGGCATATAAGCATGTAGCACGTGTTTCCCAGGTGGGGCCAGATGAGGACTGAGTGCACTAGGTATTGATATCAGCACAACATTCTGGTCTGCATCAACTCCTCTTTTCCAGTCATTTACAACTATATGATGAATCCCCAGATCACTGCGTATATCCTGGTCAATCAGATATTGGAACATGTTATCAACTTCAGTTTAAGTAGTTTAAACGGCGGATGATGACAGACAGCTACTTGAAACTTGAAGATGCAACCAGCATGAGTGACATTACTTGTGTTGTGCTGCTACAACTTTGAGGAAATATACCAATTCTCAGTGAAGAAATCACAGATGAAACAGTGTTTTGTGAACTACCAACTACTTGGAATGCTGTTAGGGAAGAGACCAAACACATGAAAACTTTGGCTGTAACATGGACCTTCCCCTTTTATTTATCAATTGCTTCAAGAGAAAGACATTACAAACAAATAAAACCAGTCACCAAAATGGCAAACCTCAGCATCAAATCCTAAATGGAGATGCATGAATGAATCACATTGAGGAGTCGTGTTAATCCTATCTGAAAAAGACTTTGCAACAACTTCTTTAGGTAGCAATTTTAAGGTGTCCCACATCGATGCATTGCTGACAACAGCCTTTTTAGCACGTAGGAACTGCAGAATACATAAATATTCAATTAAAAACTAAAACGCAGATGCTAACCAACAAAAGTTTATCTTTGTGCCTTTTCTTATCAATCAAAATATACTCACTTGACCACTCCTCAGCTTAACTCCAATGGCTCTATCATTTTCAACAACAATATTTTCCACGTGACTTTGGAGGGAAATTCTTCCCCCAAATTTCTCTAGTCCTCGCACAAGAGCATCCACAATAGCTGCACTTCCATGAAGGGGGTACTCAAGACAGCATCCTGGTTTGTACCATTCTGCAAACATGTAAACCTGAAAATTTGGGGGGAAATTTGTTTGGACATTCATAAACTGAAACTTCAGTAACAATTTACAAAGGTTTCACCAATTAGTACACTAAGACTTCAACCAGCAGTGAATCACTAACTTCCTATCCCATTGCTTTAGAAGATGTTAAGAAATGAAAAGAAGAGTAGTTACCAACCATCTCTGCTGAAAGCACAGCATTAGCTTTGACCCCAGCAAGCAAGAATGCGAGGAGGTCAATCCAATTCCGTATGAAAGGGTCTTTGAGCTGCAAATCATCAAGTATTTCGGAGAAAGGTCTGAGAAGTTTTGTGGCCCCAAGAGCAGTCCGAGGTCCCATCTGAATAAAGGATTTTAAGAGAGAAGGAGCATATCGAGCTGCTGCAGTGGAAACCACACCCCAGTCTCCTCGAATAGATAGAGGGGGAAGAGCCATTGCAGCTGCAGATAATGGAAGCACAGCATCCTGTGATGTCAAACAAATTACGATAACTGGGGGCTGTCTGAACAATATTAGGATGGGAGAAAGAGAAGATAACTCACTAAAAGTTTGCGCCACTCATCAACAGCATTTGGACCTGCGTACTGTTGAAGGTCCTGCATGAAGTGAAGACAATTTATACAATATTAAGAAGTGTGTTTAGAGAGAAAAAAAAAAAAAAGATGCATGTGGAGCATGGGAGAGCAGAAAAAACCTTGAAAAATTCGGTAGGGCCAATGCGTGACAAGAATTGACCTTCAGGTATGTGAACCATCCATGAATCATAAGTGACACATGGAAGGGTCTCGCCCAAGGCATCCAAAACCTGTGCAAGAGGATTAGCCTGAGGACCCCGTGATTGCAAGCCGGAGAACAAAGATGGCCCAGAATCAAATTTGAAACCTTTGACGTCAAAAGAATGGGCAGCACCACCGGGTTGGTCATGGCTTTCCACCACCAACACATCTTCCTCGTACCTTGCCAACAGTGCTCCACAACACAGTCCACCGATGCCACTCCCAATGACAATCACATCAGCTTCACCATCTGCCTTACACCTCCACTTAGACTTATGACTCTCACTCCTCACACCATTTCTGTATGAACTGTAACATCTCACCAGATTAGGTGCAGCCATCATCATGGACATCCTCACTTCAATTTTTCACTTCTCCCTTCTCCCTCCTCCTTTCTCATCTTACCTCACCTCATTTTTTTTTCTTGTTCTTAAATTAGCCACGTCACGCACAACTTCCTCCCCTTCCTTTTTCTTTTCTTCTCCTCGTAAATAAACTTCAAATAAATTAATATCCACATCAATGTATAATCTTATAATCAATATTTTTTTATATTTTTAACATATTGTGTAATGTGTAGGCGAAATTACTCGACTTCAAATATAAATAAATTTGCAAAGAAATCGTGAATGTTGAGCACGAGTACGAGTACATGTAATAGTGAAGTCGTGAGACAGGTAAACGATTTTCATGAACAAAAGTACTTGAAGTCTTAATTAGCAGAGTACTTTAAATTTTTCAAGTTTTTTTTTTTTGTTTTTTTTCTAATAGATAAAATTATTTTATTTTTACTATTTTGAATGATGAAATAATTAGTAAATAGTTAAAATCAATAATAATATTGAAATAATTTAAAGAAATTTTGAGTAATTCTACTAGAGATCACATCGACTAGAGACTAGGACATTTTATTGTATATAAGTAAGTGCAAACTTCACCTCATGAGTCGGTTTTATGAGGTTGAGTTAGGCTTAAAGTTCATTTCCTAATATGGTATCAGAGCCAATTTCGAGTCTATCCTAGTGAGTATCTGTTGGGCTTATCAGGTCACTCGTTATCGGATTGTTATCGGACCACCCATGATATGTTATCTCACGCACGAGTTGTCACTCTCGACGTGAGGGGGTGTTGGAGATCACACATCGACTAGATATTAGGGCATTTCATTGTATATAAGTGGGTGCAAACCTCACCTCATGAACCAATTTTATGGGGTTGAATTAGGCTTAAAGTTCACTTCGTAATATATAATTTAAGTGTAAAATTAATTTAATTATAAAACGATTTTAGAATCCTAAATGGTACACCTTAAAAACCAAACTCTAAGATAAATCTTTAATCCTAAAATTTAAAAGTTAAAAGTATATAAATTTAAGAATTCATAAATTTGTAAATCTTTAAAAAATTATTGACAAGTTGTTTATATAAAATAAAGTATTATTTAAATTTACTTTAAGTCATTTAAATTTTATTTGACATTGATCCATGTCATACACAATCAGACTAGATGATTGTCAGTGTGATCGTGGAGAGTTTCAAGTTCTCTGTTTTTCTTGTACTCATGTTATAGTTGTTTGTTTGGCATGTCACACAACAATCTCAAGCAAAAACAACCTATATTTTTTTGGTTTTGTAAATGTCATTCATCAATAACACAATGTTAAATACATTCAATAATTTAACTGAATCGGGATGGGTCGAAAAAAGATCACTCAACCTCATAAGACTCAGGACACCTATTCTAGTGAATGTAGTATTTATAGTCAAGCAACACCATTGATTGTTGCAATTCAGTTCTAGGACCTCTAATTAATATTCTATATGCATATCTAGCATTATACACTTGTTTAGTTGTTGTCACATTGTACTCATTATTCCCTTTCAAAGTAAGTAATATTTTTATCAGTTTCACTAAAAAATTTATCATATCAACAAGCATGATATATTCATAGGATTTCAATCTATGGATGACCAACTAATGAGAAAGTCAAAGTATCATGTAATACCTTCAATACCCAACATACCTTTCCCAACAAGTTTACCCTGCAATTTAAATGGAGAGTTACATTTTTGCATTCTCGTGTACTTGTAACACTCATCTCCACATCAGGCTTGTACTTTCTATATTTACCATCATTCTCACAACCAAACAATACAAATTTCTTTCTACCTTGTCTTACATTTGCGGTGTTAGATCTTACAATGACTTAAGTCAAAATGTCACCCTATGCACCCATTCCAATAAGTCATCTCGAGAACAAAAACCTAAAAATATGTCAACACCAATAAATCACACCTCAAACTTATAACAAAATCAATGAAAATATAATTTACCTCATTAGTTGTAAAATGACTACCCTAATATGTTGGAACCAATTCATCTTCACTAACTTCATAATTTATTAACTGGTTCATATTTAGAGTTTTTTTTTTCTACTTCTTTAAATATATTTATCCACATTTCTGATTCTCTGACCATAATTAAACAATGACTGGCCTACAACATTCAAATTTATAAAAAAAAAACTTAAATTTTAGTTTAAAAAAAAACAAAAGTAATTTAAATTATATTGCATACCGAATTGTACAATTCGAATGTCCACACCGGATTCAGACTTACATATCAAATTGTACAATCCATAATGTAATATAATTTAAATACATACAGGATTGTACAATCTAGAATGCAATATAGTTTACATTACATGTCAGATTGTACAATCCAAAAACTAAGTCTGAATTTGGGATGATCATCTGGATTGTAGAATTTGATTTGTAAATTTAAATCACAAACTGAATTATATAATCCGAAAGGTCATCATAAATTTGGATTTAACTTTTGGATTGAACAATCTAATATGTATATTACACAATGGAAGTGTTCTATATTGTGCAATCTAGTATACACAAACAAAATAAATAAAAAAAAATATGTGAAAGAAGACAAAAAAAATCACTTCAACTACCAATATTCACCACCACTACCGATCCAAACACCCAAAAACCACGAACAAAAACCTTTCAAATTCAAAATAAAGTCACACACAAAATCAAAACCCTAAACAATCACCATAATCAACTAGCAGCCTTTGAATTTTAAAATTATACAAAGTGCAGGAAGAACCAATGGAAATGGAGAAAGAATCCCTTCCATGAGAATTGATTGAACCAATGAGTCCATACTTTCCATCCTACAGAACAATAAAATAAAAATGATTTAGCCACAATGCTAAAAAGAAAATCTCTCAATTTTATTTTATTCACAATCATCAATACTTCCGAACAACACTAACAAGGTTAATTGTGAACCTTCAAATGAATGACACCAAAACCAAAACCTTTAAATCTACTGATTTGAGTTTTTTCATATGACCAAAAACATGAATGATCTATGATTTAAGGTTTTTAAACAATGGTCAGGGTGCTTTAATCTAAATAGGTCTTGTACACAACAAACATTATTTTATTTACATTAATTATTGTTTATCATCTTATATGTAAAACTCAAACTCAAGTATTTTATATCAGTATACACCTCTCTTCCATCGAATAAAAAAATATCAACATACACCATTTTAGTCTGCTGCAAATATAAGAATTAATTTCACAGTAGCAAACATTGTCCAACTCATCAAATTTGTACGAAAAGGCAATATGTGAACTAGCAACTGTCAATCAACAAATAACTTCTATATTCGTCACTGATAGTAGAAAAGGGTAACAAAATTCACTCAATTATCCACATAAATATAATTAGGTACATTATCGAGTATATCCAATCTATTGTGAGCAACAGATTCAATTTGCATATTTATAATAGATATAAATAGAATAGCATACAAAACTATTGAATACAAATTAATATAGGATCTCACTCTTACCAAGAAATAGCATTTCTACCTTAAAATCTTTTTAGTGTCAATAAAAGCTACTTACTATACAAAATAATTTAGAGGTGTCGCGTACTCTATTAGGACAACTCTCCTTCTAATATTTTAAGACAAACTTATAGTAGGGGTGGCAAAGCGGGCCAGCCCGCCCCGCATTGGCTCGCCCCGCGCTTGGCCCGCAAAAATGCGGGACGAGTTGGCCCGCCCCGCAAAGTTATTGCGGGCTAGAATTTCCAACCCGCCTCGCAAAAGAGCTGGCCCGCGTTTTTTTTTTTTTAAATTAATTAATTTTTTTTTTACATTTTGTTCTTAAAAAATTGTCAAATTAAACCTATATATTTGTTACTATCAAACTTATTTTTTTTTCTTCCTTTTCAAACATCAAAACATTAAACATTAAAATAAATATCAAATATTACTATTCTTTCACTTCCAAAACCTTAAAAATACTTAATTCCGAATCATTAAACATAAACATAAACATAAACATTAATTCAAAAAATTAAACATAAACATTATTGACATTATTCCATTTCAATAACATTAGATGCCGCCTTAGAATAACTTTCATCCATTTTTTTTTTCTTGCGAGTTAGCGGGCCAGCCCGCCCCGCCCCGCTGTTGGCCCGCGCGGGCCGCGGGCTAATGCGGGTTAGCGGGTTGAAAAGGTCAACCCGCCTCGCGTTTTTTACCAGCGGGCCGCGGGCCGACCCGCACGGCCCGCCCCGCTTTGCCATCCCTAACTTATAGGTTAACTATTTACTATTTTAAAATCATTTTGAGTGAAGTCAAGAGTAAGAATATTTTTACAAAATCTTTGTTGAAAGAATATTTGAATTAAATAAAAAATAATTTGTTGAAATAATATTTAAATAAAGTTAATCATGACTGAACCGATAGAATAATCAGAATTTTTATTTAGGAGTGACTAAGTGTTAAAGAAAATTTTGCAAGATTAATTTGGAGTGACTCTCAATAATATTTCATTGTATTCCATAGGAATGGTTTACATAGTAAAACTTGATTAGTTGATGAAAAACTTAACATAATTTATATTATTAAATAAATCAATATAAAAATATCGAATAATATTTCTTAACTTGTGCGTATGTTATTTAGTTTGTGTTATTGAAAGAATAAGAGTTTTTGCAAAAAAATGTTTTTAAAATCTTAATGACATTGTTTATCACATAAGTTATCGTCTCACACAATATCAAAATAAGTTCTTTAAATTTTTTGAAACATGATTAACCATATTCTATTATTGTGTTTCTTCTATTTTCTACCGTTTAGTAACTTAGATACACATTACACTACTATGATGATAATTTAACATATTTTTTTAAAATCAAACAATATATATTATTGATGAATTAAATTTATTTAATTTTTAACAAAACTGTGAATTTAATAAGAATTAAAATTACACACATTTACCAAACTATAAACACAAAAAAGTAAATTTAAACATTAATCGAATTGCCAATGAAATTGATAGAAATAAATTGAAAATATGCGTTTTAAAGAGGTACATCAAAATATAGGAGAAATAGTGAGATTAAAAAAAGATCAATTCCAATATATTCTATGAGCTGCATTGTTTTTTTTTACTTAACAAAACAACAGAAACAGGCCTTAATTGACTCAAGATTAAACTTTACGCATAATTTGGTCTCCATCTACATTAAAATTAAAATATATTAAAAAGATATCGAAAGTGATTCTAATGAAGTGAAAATTACAAATTAACACACCCTTGGGCTGAGTCACTCAAAATTCGACTAAACACTGTGTGACAACTTACTTTCTCACAAGTAACCCCAAGTCGCATCACATTACATCAAAGTTAATAGAAAAGAATTCTGAGACCTCGAAAAACTATATAACCTACGTCTGTCATTAAGTCTTCAAAATTATTTTCAAATGTTTTTAAAGACCAAGGAATAAGAAGCGAGATTCTCATCTTCTACTTCATGGTCTTAGCTCAAGCATGCGAGGCATTTACAAAGGCTTCAACATGCAACAATTGAGAGTTTTTCTATTCTTTTATAGCTCAATATAATTTTATAAATCTATTCTTAGTTTGAGAAGAGGTAGATAAAATAAATAACTAAAGCATTGCTAAAAAAATAGATGGATTTGGTGACCACCATAACATACGAGATGTGGTGCACCAAAATCTGGACTTACAATCCCAAAATATGAAGAGAATAATTCAACACATTTCTAAAAAGATTCCAAGTAATTAATTAAATCACAAAATCCCTCTTTACCTTTCCTCCTTGAACTACCCCTGTTTCAAGGGCAACGGGTGTGAATAGCAGTTGGTGGGAGAAAATAGCATTGACATTATCAACATCACGTTGTTTTGGCTCTTTTGTTGAGGGGGAAGGAGAAAAACACCAACCCCTCTAGACCCAACATAAAAAATATGGCACTTTGGATTGTCTTGCTATCATTAAAATTAAGGAAGAAAAACTAAATATAATAAAGTTTCGATGTGGCTCAAATATCGTACGGCTAAAACTTCTTCACTGTAAAAGACATATGAAAGAAACCGAACCCTACCAAAAACGAAGACACATGACAAAAGCAACAGACTCTTACAAGGAATAAATTTCACTTAAAGCACTTGGCATCCAGAAGAGCCTCGCCCTCAAAAGGTTCATAATCTTCTATCATCTGACTGACACGCTCCTTTTGAGCTTCATCGGATATGTCAACCTTCGTCCACTCGTAAAGCTCCATGTCATAGCATTCATCGATCACAAACTTTGGGATTTCTTGCCCACGGAAAAGCCACAGCCCCTTCACCTTAAACGGTGGATTTGATCCAATCACTAGCATCTTTCCAAATGCATACTTGCGAGCTAAATCCATTCGCTGAAGAAATCCACCAACCTTGTTCATTGTCACAAAAGATACAGTATTCTCATCATTGTATTTGTAATTACAAAACCAGAGAGAGTATCCCTCAGGATCATACATGTCCCAAAATCCTGCAAGGTAAAAAGAAGGATTTAAAATGACCTGCCTCTGCATGACATAAAACGAATTAAAATCTATTCATAATCACTTTGTAATGATCATAAACTATTATCATTATCCTTGGGAAAAATTCAAAACAATGATTCCAAAGGGAATACAGAAACGATACCTTTGATAGCAACCTCCCTGAAGTTTGTTTTAGTATTGGAGTACAGCCTTTTCCACTCATCCAGTATCATTGGACTTGGAGGGAGAAGGTCAAGGGGATTCTTGGGTTTGGGCTTAGGTGCCTCTTCTTCTGCTTCTTCTTTGGGCTTTTCTGGCTCCTTTTTGGCCTCTTTCTTTGGTTCATCTTTAGCCTTGGCCTTAGTTTCTTTTGGCTGGGAAGGCTTCTTTGCAGATTGAACAGGTGGAACAGCCTCAGTCTGCTTGACCTGCCCAAGTATCTTTCGGAAGTTTGGTTGATTGACCAAGGTCCAAAAGTATCTCTCAACATGAGGAAACTCAGAGGTGAAGCTCTTAACAAGGATGTTTGCGAACCCCAAATACAAATTGCATGTCAATATGATGTCAGCCAAGGTCACAGAATGCCCAACCAGGTAAGTATTGGAGGCAAGATGAGTGTTCAAAGCATCCAAAGCTCTCTTTAGTGCAGAAATTGCAGCCTCCTCGGCCTTCATTCAGACACATAATTAAGATCAGGCCAAAATATCAGGATAATATAATGTTTAAAAAGGACCAAAAATATTGAAGAACAAATAACACAAACAGTGGGCAGATGTATTAAACACATCCCCATTTTCAATCCACCGTTCAATTTCACCATAACTATCTATTTTCCTATTGAACTAAAACAAATCATCATTATATTTTTGCCATCCGGACAAAAGAACCCAACTGACATTTTGCATAGGAAAACAACATGGAATTGTCGAATCAATTTTCTAAATTACAAACTTCTTCGGTATTAAAAAATCCAAAGTAAACAACTGACCGGAGGAAGGTATGGTCCTCGTCCAAATCTTGGGGCATACCACTTAATAATGTTGGCATCAATCTCAAGTGATGAAAAATCAATCCATTGTTCAATCTGGGCCTGAAACGTTAAGATAATGAAGTATAAATAAAAAATACGAACACATAATAAACTAATAGCAATAAAAGCAGCAATTTGTAGAAGTCATATACACAGTATGAATACTCTAGAACAATAAACATTAGAGATAATTTTAGGACGCAAATAGACTTACGTATTCAAAAAAAGATGAACCGTACAAAGTGTTGTCACCACTCAGCCGGGCAACTGCAGAAAAGCACCTCAACATCAGAATAAACAATCCCCATACTCAGATATATCGAATCCATGATAAGAATTAAAAAAAATGAACATAATTGAATTAATACATGCAAACCCTTAAACCATGGTATAGGGATTTCGAAAAGCAGAACAAGACAGGCTATTTATTTATTCATTTATACATGATATTGCTTACCATAGCGAGCAATGGAATTGCTCTCAAACACTGGACCATCGGGTGTTTCCAAGACAGGAACCTGGAAGAATAATGAAGCAACGATGAGATGAACGAAAGTGGGGTTTCAATTAGATTTAAGGACAGAGATGCGGATAAAGACGAGACCTTGCCAATAGGATTCATCTGGAGAAATTGAGGAGTTTTATTGGAGACACCCATCTCAAAATTCGGAGCAAGTTCAACTTGGACGCCGGCATACTGCGCTGCAATGAGCGTCTTGTAGGAATTTTTGTTTGTTTTGCCACCATGCAGGATCTAGAAAGAGTCCAAATAGAAAGAAATGGAGTGGACTAGTGAGTGAGTGAGTGCAAGTTCGGCGATCACTGAGTAAAAATCTGAAAGCAAGATCGATACTGATTGAACAGGGAGATTTAGACTCACCAGCGGCGCCATGGCTTTGAAACAGTTGAAGGAAAAAAGTGACCCCTCTTCTGGTGTAGAGTTGCGATCTGGACCTGGTGATCGAGAAGAAAAGCGGAAATGAAGATGAAATCTGAGAGAAATGAAAGAAGAGAAGAGAAGAGAAGGAAGAGGAAGATGAAATCTTACAGTGCAGGGTTAGTGCAGGTGAGAGAGTGTGAGATCCAATACAAGACTCCACTCCAATCCAATGCAACTGTTTTCCCTTCTTTCTTCTTATTAGGGTTTTGTGTAATTGCCTCACCGGGTCGGCCCATTCCACACACACAATAATATTATCAATCTACTTTTATTAATAGAATTATTAGTATTCTTATATATAAATAAATAAATAAAAATTTGATTTTTGATAGTGGAATTAAATCTAGTATTAATATTTTGGTTTATTAATTTATTTTGATTATTTGTATATTTTATAATTTTAAAAGTTAATAAAAAAAATATTTTATTTTATTGGTTATCACTTAACTGATAGGAGAGATTGATTCTCCTTTTTAAAACAGTTATCGAAACAATTTTAAATATAGAACAGTTTTTTAATTTTTTCTCTTTTATTTTATCTCTTTTTTCCTTTTTCAAATCTTTTGAACCAGTAACATATTTCTCATACATACAACATATTTCTCATACATACAAATATATATGAAATTTATATTTAAATAAATATATATATATAATGATAGTAAAATTAAACAAATGTGATGCTCGCCTGTGTTCCGCTAGGAATTAATAATAATAATAATTATTATTATTACTTTTGTGAGAATTTTCTGGATACATATTTTATAACTGATTTTATCTTCATAACTACAAGTATTTTATTATTAAAAACTATCAATAATAAAGATTTTTTTTAATTTTGTTTACATATTCTTCTGTTACAAATTTTGACTTTATGAATATAATTAATTGTATTGATTTCATTATCTGTAAAAAAATGTTACTAGTAATAAATAATAATTATTCTGGAGTGTCGTGTTAAGTAATTATAACATTATAAAAAATAATGTTATAAAAAGTTGGTGTCTTAATCATTATTATTATAAAAATCTGTATTTATGTTTTATTAACAACATTTAAAATGACATTTTTATTTTAATTATTATCCTATGAAAAAATTCATAAAAATATCTATTTTATAATAATTTTTCTGTATTCATGTTTTTTAATCTTTAGTGACATTTTTATTTTAAGAATTATCATACAATTTAATTTTTTAAAATATATTTGTTATTATCATAAAAAAAAATTACAGAAGTAGTTGCATAGGTTTCTAATGGTAGGTTTAGGAATAATGGGTGTTGAGTTTGCAGTGCAAGTTGGGCAAAGCAATGATAAAATTGAAGTATATGCCATTTGGAATTGAAGTATATGCCCCTTCAGTTGACTTTCACCTCTTTTCTTCCTACACTCCTATTCTAAAAGAGAAATTACTAATTGGCTTGCGATTTCTCATTAAAATTTTACGATTAAGACAAACAATAAGAATTAAATATTATAAATATTTTCAGTTCCTTTTTTTTAAAAAATGTGCGTGTTTAATTGCAAAAATTATTTATTATACTGTATTTTTTTAAAAGGATAATCAAAGTTATTATTTGAAAATTATTTGGTTAAAGTATCTAACGTGGATTTATTATATTGTGTGTATAAATAATTATAAAAGGTAAAAATAATTAAAATATATTAATCTCGCAGTAAATATAATTCATTATTATAAACTAGGACGAAGTTGCAATTTTTAAAATATTTTTATATAGCATTATTATACTATAAATTTATAATATTTTTTTAATTAATTTATTATAGGTTTATAAATATCATTATATATTTATAAAGAAAAGGGGATTTTTCTGTATATTGTTATGAATAATTTTAATAATTTTATTATAGGAAAAAAATTGTAAATAATTAATTAAATTTAAAATAGTTACATAATGTAAAGGTTAAAATAATAAAATAAATTATATTGATAATGATATAATTGGTAACCAAATGTGTCATAAAAAACAGTTATAAAAAAAATATTTATTAATTGTAGTATACAGCACATAAACTATAGCTACGTCCACGAGTTTGGATGAAGTTGTGTCGGGGTGACATCCAAAATTTGAACTACACCTATAACAAACTCATCGAAAAGAAAGGAAATATAGAGGTCGGTAAAGAAACATGAGTAAGCAAAAAAGAAGTATTGGGATGACCCCTCTCGACCATGACAAATGTTGTCAATGGTGCAACATCGCTCAACAAGATTATGTCGACCTTAGCATCCTTACTCAACATGGAACGTTGGCGATGAAGGAGTCCACCGTTGACATCCACTAATACCATGAGAAGTACTCGGTCACCCTCTTATCACTACAAAAAAAAATCACTTTTAGCGATCACCCAATTCGGTCGCTAAAAGTACTATAATCGGTCACTAAACATATTTGTGACCGAAACAGTCACCAAATAAAGATGGAAGCGGAAATCCTAGTCGCAAAGCCTTTAGCGACCGAATTATAAAGTGGTCGCTAATTTGCAACCGAAAATTTGGTCACAAAAATTCAGAGACCAAATTAGCAACCGCAATTTTGGTGGCTAAATCGGTTACAGAAAATTTTGTCACCAAAATTCATAAACCAAATTAGCGACCAAACTTTTAAAAAAAAAAATCGGTGACTAAATCGATAGTTGAAATTAAAGGTGTAGCGACAACCATTTTTGGTCGCTAATAATTAATTAAAAAAAGACTTTTGGTGTCTAATTCGGTGGCTAAATGGAGACCTTTATAGCGACTGATTTGATTTCGGTGGCTAATTCAGTGACTAAATGGAGACCCTTATAGGGATTGATTTGATTTCGGTGGCTAAATATTTTTTTAATTACAGCGACGATTTCCATTTCGATCGCTAAACAACAACTTTGTAAATATAATCACCAAATCAGTTTTGGTGGCTATTTTTATATGTATTATTAATACCTATTTAAAATGGTATTTTAACCATTTTATAAAAAAATTTCAAACCTGCTTATAGTTACTCAAAATTCAATCAAGCTAAATAGAAATTAACTTCAAATACATAGTTTAAGAAGTTGTACTCAAATTAAAAGTAAATCGTATTACACAACGAAAACTATTGAAAACTAGTTAAAAGAGTCAAATCTATTATATAATTTTGACATACAACTAATCTTCTTCTGAACTGTCATCACTAATGAGGTCTTCTTTATGATGTCCAGTGGTAGTAGGATCTAAAGAACCTGATATGGGATTATTCATTTAAATGTGTTGTATGATGAGTTGCATCTGCTCATTTTGTTTGCGCATTAGCTCATCTTGTTTGTGCATGCGTTCACTTTGCTCTTCATGAGTTTTCATCAATAACTCCGTCTTTTCTTCAAATGTTCGCTTCTTGACATGTTTTGTCATAAGTTCATCATTTAACTTTTGAATAATCTCACGCATTTCTTCTATTTGATGGAATACTGGACCTTGGCTTGTAGCAGAGTGAGCACTTGTTGAACTATTAAACTTTTTGCTCAATACACCAAGACCATAGACATTCCCTTTTTTAATTCCACCTCCAACAACATCAATGTATATTTCATTTTCATCAATAGAGGCAATATGAGAGTTTTGCGAAGATGCGCTTTCAAACATTTGTTGTTGTTGGGCTTCTTCTCGACGTTTCTTATATTTCTCCTGAAAATGAAGTCAAATTGATTATTGTGAAGAAAACATATAGTAAAAATTAAATTATAACTTAAATTTCAAACATACTGCAAGGTCGCAAGTCTTGTCATTGACCCATTGTCCAGTCTTCAATTTCTTCGTTCTTTCTACAACCTCCCAAGCAATTGGTTGTCGTTCAAGCTCCTTAGTCTACATAAATTTAATAAAAAGATATAATAGATTGTATTTAAATTAAATATAGAAATAGAAAAAGTATAATAATATTACCATTTTCTCAAAGTGAGTTGCAGTAGATATGGAACCACCACAATAGGTTGAGGCTCTATAAGAAAATGATAAAAAATGGTAAGAATAAGAGATGTTTCTTATTCTCTTATGTGTATATTACATCACTTCATGTATAGGAAATATATAGGGAGTTTCTCTCCCCCAAATTACAATCTAAT
>Ga0123342_1002436_pt1 | contig 30901 bp, 18 predicted proteins | sample Turbeawhitnodule_FD_89960 | JGI IMG/M metagenome (GOLD analysis project Ga0123342, IMG submission 89960) | Root nodule microbial communities of legume samples collected from Mexico - Turtle bean Mexico white nodule | ecosystem: Host-associated > Plants > Roots > Nodule | place: Mexico: Nepantla... | reverse complement strand
TTTTTTTTTATATATATAAAAAAAATTTACACTCTTAATTTATTTTTTTTCTGTATATATATATATATATATATATATATATATATATATATATATATATATATAATCTTCTTTTGTATGTAAACAAAGAGTATTACAACATGTTTCTTTTGTGTTCTTTTTTTTTTCTCTTTTAATAGTTTTTTTCTACAACGAGATAAAAAGGAATATCTTTTAGTTATATTGATTTTGATTAAAAATGTTATTATTTCAAACCATCTCCGTTAGAACTTAAATCGAGAATCTTAGAACGTGCATAAAATAAAAGATATTTTAGAAACGATATCATGTTTAAAATCAGCTAGATGAGAATTTTTTTTTTCTACAAAAGATAAAAGTTTGGTGGAATAAAGTTAATTATATATAACAGGGCACTGTTTATGAAGACAAAAGTTGGCTGTATAATTTTGTATTTTGTGGCACATATTTAAGATACATTTAAATCAAATAGATGATAATGACATAGCTAGTCTTGATCCCACATCCAACCAAATCTTGTTCTTTATTGTCAATTTTTCAATGATGTGCCAGTCAGTACATATTTATCTTTGTTTTTAACTTCAACTTTAATGTTTGGAATTGACTACCATAACCTTTTGTTACCATATGTTTTTATGAGGCTCATGTTTTGCTATATGAACTCCTTCAGTTAATCTCTAAACATAATGCATTTTATATTTTGATTATGCATGCATAATAAATATTATTCATTCATTCATCATAAAGACTTTCATTGACAATATGATTTTTTTCTAAATAATGATCATTTATTTTATTAAAGTAATTCTTTTATTATATGCTCTGGTTTATGTAAAAAAAATACAATATCATTTTAATAATAATTAATGAGGAAATATAAAAGCTCCCATAAAAGATCTACTTTTTGTTTTGATCAATTATTTTATTTGAATCAAACCGTTAAATATACATTATTTATTAAAAATAAATATATATAAGTGATAAAAATAACCCTCTTCAAATTATTACCTGTACTCATTATAAATTCCTTAAAATCATAAGTTTTCCATTTTTAGATGAAATAATTGATTATTTGGTGTCTTCCTTTATGGGAAATTGAGACACTCCATGGATAAAGGGAAAATAATTAGATAACCTATCTTTAATTTTTTTTTTATAAAAATTTCTTGTTAAGCATGATTAATCATGTGATTTTTGGAGACAATTTATGTAGACATGTTTTTTTTATCCGACTCCTATGTGAAAAAAAAAAACCTTATGTATAGTAAAAATAAGTAGATTAGGGATGTTAGTGACATTTAAAAAATTGAAAACTATAATAATTTCCGTGATAGAAAACTACCCTCGTGATGATTATCTTGCTATTTTACATCTTTATTAAGTTGAGGTTTATCATTGTTAGCAGATGAAAATGTTATTTAAGGGTTAAAATTACTTTTTGATGGTATATATATTTTTGTGTAATAATAATAATCAAACTATAGATACATTGTGAGTTTATAGTACTAACATATTTGAATTATGAATAGGATATGAAGTTTGTGTAGCAGTATAGAACAGTGTCTGGTCGTATTAATTTAAAGCCATTATGAGTTTGTATTAAAGAAAGACTAAGTAATAAAGAGAAGGGTATAGTAGATTAATGAAAGAGAAGCAATCGAAATAGAGAGAGAGATAGAAATATGAATTATAAATGCAATAATAGGATGTGGAAGGAGCATGGTCCATATAAGGGTCCAAGAAAGAAAGCAATATATTGTGGTGGAGGGAGAATTGGGGGTCACAGGGGAAGAGTAGCTGAGCACTAATGGAATCTAAAAGAGTGTAGGAGAGTTCAGAGGAAGAAATGCTTTTATGGAAGGCAAGAGACAAGGTAGGAGCAGGATATGTGTATGGAGGATATTGTTTTGTTGTGATGATTAATGGGCACGCATGTGAATAGAGGTGGGTACGTGATTTGTCCTTGTGGAATCGTGACAATACTGCAATGCGGATCCAAATACACACTCATATTCATTCATTCATATATATAATCACTTCTTACAATTATGCAGTTAAACGTGTTTCTAGGTTATGGGGGAAACAACATGCTAATTTTTTGGTGTAAATCTTTTTCTTTTGCTTCGATGTCTCTTACCTTTCTTATGTGAGACTAATCCCATATGAATCAATTCTGAATTTTCTTCTTCTAGCAATGTCTTTCTGTCTACTTGAATTATTGTCAAATAACAGCTTGACTTGGCACAGCCAGATAGCAAAGTAGCATGTGACTCACAAATATTATTTTTTCACAAATACATTTCACAATTATTACATTACTAGATCTGATTAATTAATTCAAGAACATGCTCATGGGTTTATGTTTATCTATGTTTTTTTATTCGTATAATGAGTTTATTTATAGAGAGAATATTTGTTACTTCAACCATATAAGAAAAAGCCTTCGCAAAAATAAAAAAACACAAGCATTTTTTATGCCCCAATCAAGAATAAAAGTGTTCTACCTTGTGACCAATACCATGAGTGAATATTTGGTCTATGTAAAAGTTAACTTATACATATTTTTCAAATTAGTGTGTTAATTTATTTATATTAGAAAAGAAAATTTATTGAAAGAAGTAAAATAAAATATTTCAATAGAAACCAAAAATTATTCACATTCTATAGTACTTAAATAAGCTTCCCATATATGACAAAGGGTGAAAGGACCAATCTCACAACAGATGCACCTTCTTTGGAAATAATTTAAGACAAATAATAAACACAAATTTAATAAAGATTCTCAATCCCTCATATTAATGTCAACCATTCCCAGCCTAAAAGAAATTTCATTACGTGTAATCAATTTTTTTTATAAAGCATTAATCAAATTAACAAAAGATCCTGCAAATTAAGGCACCATCCAAATTTTCTTCAAATTCTTCGTTCTAATCAAACTCCCATACTGAATAAAGTGAGAACTAAATCCAAGGGTAATTAAACACTACAGATAAATTAAACCAAGCACGAAAACTATTCACATCCAATAAAAACTTGTTCTTTAAAATACCATTCATACTCTTTAATTTTTCTCACTTATGAAATAAAACTTGACTAGTAGGTGTTCAAATTACAAGACTTGAACTGAGATGTTATTATATGTTTACAAAATGAAGAAATGAAAGATGCATTTTTCGATGAAGTAAAGAAATGAATAATATAATATTATGATCTGCTGAGCGTTTCTTAGTTGGACAAGCTAATAATTGCAACTAGGAAAAAGTGGATGCAGTAATTTCAGTATCCGTGATATGAATACCACAGTTTGAGTTACATACAGAAATCCATATATCATCATGTGAACATCCATGCCAAGTTTATGTGTAGTTTTGGATACATATGGAAACGAAACAAGAGATAATTATGCATGATAATTATCTGTGTTATTGGAAGTGCATGGTGGGAAAGTGTATAAGTGTAGATGTTAGGGGTAAGATGAAGGAAAGAAAAGCATAGAAATGATGGCATTTTAATTTGAGTTTGAAGCGGGAATGGGAAAATGAAAATGGTGTGTGTGATATGTGATAAGAAGAGTATGATGGCACGTGTGGAGAGAGAAGAAGAAAGAAGACAAAAGTTTGATTGGAGGTGTGAGAAAGGATGGAGAGTGGAGGAGAGGCTAAAAAGCCCCCGTGAGGAGTGTTTGGAGCCATTCCAAAATCACAACTAAACATCCTTTTGTTGCTTCTCCTTCACTTCTTTCGATGGCCTATTTTCACTATCACGAGTTCATGATTCCCCTTCTCCCATTCTCTTCCAACTCTAAACTTATCAAACATATTCCCTTTTCCTTGCATACCCTTCTTCCTCTTCATACCCTTATTACTTTAAAACTCTAATCATAATCATAACTTTCTTCTATTTTTCTGCCATACACCACCATGTGTACAACTTAATTACAATTACCTACTCTAAACCAAACTAATTTAGATGTTCGCATATAACTTTACTTTGATAAGTGGTTCACACATACTTAACCACACATTATGTAATAATCAACTTTTTAAGATTTAACTTTCAGAAGTTGACAGAAAAGTATTATTTTTTGAAACCAAAGATTAACTAACTGAATGATCAAGAACAAGTATTAGATATGTATTATATATTAACGAAACTTATAATCTTCTAGCTGCCACATCCTTAATATTCGGGAAGGAGAAAGAAGAGAATTTCAAAATAGAACAAAATGTGGAAAGAGGCCAAAATATAACAGAAGGTTAGTTTTGTAAGTTCAAGAAAAAATATGTAGTATTTCTTTATGAATAAACTGAGTGAGTCATGTGGGGAGAAAACACATGAGATCATATGGATTTGAGAGCTCATCCCTTCTTTTAAATGACCACAGAACTCTGCAGAGTTGATAGCAAAAGAAAAGAAGCAGAGTGAAAAAGCCAGAAGGATCATAAGCCCAGAGAGAGAAAAAGAGAACACGCAAAATGGTTTCCAAAGAGCAAAAGAGAGCAGCACTGCATGAGCAGCTGCAACATCTTCGATCTCTTACTAACTCTCATGCTGTAATTCCCTGCATTATCTCCTCTGATTTCTTCCTTTCCATTGGATTTCAGCCAATTCCCTAAAGAATGTTCAGTTAGACAGTAGAATTGTTATACCCTTATAAACTTCCCTCTGCTCTTTCTCTTCCAATTTGATTTCATTTTTGTTAAAGGAAACAGGTCTTCTTTATGTTATTGTTCTTATTAATCAAATCTTACAAAGCTACAATTTCCTTTGACCAAATCCATATTCATTCTTTCTGTATCTTCGATTATCTTTCTGTGTTTCTGGGTGGAAAAAATAATTAAGATAGTTATTAATTAATTATTGTATATAATATTGAAAATAGTGATTGATAGCTCTCTTAATTTAATACTATATATTTATCTTGTAAACTAATTCATATATTGCACAGTTGTTTCCATCAATTATATGCAGTTTATTGAAATAGTATTATCTAATATGGTTGTATATGCATGGCAGCTAAACAAAAGCTCGATCATCATCGATGCATCAAAGTACATTGAGAAATTAAAGCAAAAGGTAGAAAGACTGAATCAAGAGATAGCATCTGCAGAAACTTCAAGTGCGCACGACCCTTTGCCTACGGTATTTTCCTAACTAAGAAATGTTAACAGCAGGCTTTATATTTCAACAATTTAAATATAATTATTTTATAAATTTCTTGCAGTAAAAACATTGATTGGAGTGACATTTTTAGTGAATGGATTTCTGCAGGTTACAGTAGAAACCTTAGAAAAGGGATTTCTTATAAATGTTTACTCAGCAAAAGGGTGTTCAGGTCTGCTTGTTTCCATATTGGAAGTCTTTGAAGAGATGAGACTCACTGTGCTGGAAGCTAGGGTTTCTTGTACAGACACTTTTCGATTTCAAGCTGTTGGAGAAGTAAGATATACACAGACATAGCAAAGAACTACTATTCAAATTCCTTATTTATTTTCAACATGCATTTCATTTATCTCTATATCCCTTCTGTTATCAATACTTTTGGATGTCACATGTCTTGTCCTTTTATAACAAGTTCCTCATTGGGACACTTGAGTAAAAGGACTAAATCTTAACCTAAGTTAATTGTCCATCATCTTCAGTAACTAATATGTAATTTTTCATATATATTCTTGTATAAGAATGATGGTAAAATATTAAAGTAATAACTTTTGTAGAATGAAGAAGAAGGAGACACAGTTGATGAACATACTGTCAAACAAGCTGTAGGACAAGCAATAAAGAACTGGAGCAAAGGTGGCGATCAAGAATAAATCAGTAATTTGTATTTTTTTTTCTTTCATGTTGGCTAAATGGCAATTGTTCCTTATGGAATTGTTATAGCTTCCAATTTTTAATGAAAATATATGTCAAATGAAAAAGAGTAGTTGATGATTGAGCAAGTTTTGTGTTTATGGAGTCAGCATGTTTAAGATATATATGCCCATATATGCATAAGGCATTTTCATTGTTTTCATCCATCTTATATATGAGGAGCCAAAAATTATAATTAGTTAATTAGGAAAACCTATATAGAATAAGGTTGATTTTCATAAAATCGTACCAAGTTTTCATAAAAATCTATTATTAAGGTTAAAAGTAAAATAAGAATAAGTGTAAAGTGTCTAGAGATACGTAAAACTTCTAAGAGCACAATCCTAATACTAAAGGAGCCTAGCACATGTGAGTTAAAAAAATTAACCTACTGAGACAGACAGCAGATATAGTGGAACTTGACACGTGTTATCGTGTAATAGACTTGTGTATGAATGTTTTCAAACTCAGATTTTAGGTGTGATTAATCATAAATTGAAGTCAGATAACTTTACAGTTTGCTATGGTGACTTTTTCTCAGTCAAGAACAGTCTTTGCATGTAAACAATATATAAAACATAGAACATGTTAAACTAAGTTGTATATTGGGCCTTTATTCGTTTCAACAGGCACATATATTCTACTACACTGTGCGTGTGGGACATTTGAACAATGATTGATAGATGACATTTAAAAAAACATACTGCATGAGTTTTATGTACCAAAATAACTATAAAAAAGTGATATTGAGTTCTGATCCTGACACAAAAAATATTATGAGAAACATCTATATCTATATCCTCATGTATTCAAAGTAATGGCATTATCTAAAATTATTTATTTCTTTCAAAACTAATTAATAGAATTGTTCTGTTAATGTGGTGATAATCCATGTTTTACAACCTTGTTAATAATCCTAAACCTATTATTAGTTTCTTTTATATAAGATTTAGGTATGTTCTGTTTGGGTCTAAGTCAATAGATTGTAAGAACCAGGTCTAAGTCTATAGATTGTAAGGACCTATTCCTTTTTAATAGGGGTTGGAATAATTTTTTTTATTGATAAGAAAATGTATTATCATATAATTTAATTTGAATGCATTATTAAATAGATTTTTTTTAATAATTTACATAAGAGATAAGATATAAAATAAGAATTGAAAAATATTTTTTATCTAAATTAATACCAACCAACTCTTTCTTAAAAAAATAACTTTTTTTAATTTATCTTTAAGTAATGAAAGATAATATAAAATAAATTTTGCAATTATTGAATAAAAGTGTATCATGACTATATGGCTAAAAGAGAAAACCAAATCTGAAAGCCTATCAGTGTGGGACTACTTTTTTTAGGGAAGTGACTATTTATTCCAGTATAAAACTAAATGTGTAATTAATATGTCCGAAAGAAACTGAAATATGCTACATTTTTAAAAGAAAATTATATATATATATATTTACATAGCATATAATAACTAATAAATAATAAGAATTTTTAAAAATTAAAATTAAATTAATAACTAATTATATTTTCAGTAAATAACTTTTAAATTTATGCATTTTGTCCCTGTATTTTAATTAAGTATTTTTTATGCATATAAATATCAAACATTGTAATAAAAATCAGTGATTTTTTTAATATGATATACCCTGCTTTTGTTAAGTCAAATGTGATTACTTTTAAAATTTAATAATTTATCACCTTTTAATTTGTTAACACTATACTTCTATTAGTTTAATTCCACCTATAATTCATTGCATTCCTTCTCAGAGACGGTTATAGCTACAATTTTGGACCTCAAGGTGTACGGATTAGTGAATATGGCTCAATGAAACCCAATTTTTCGTTGATCGTGGTTTTTGTGTGATTATTGCTTAATGATATGTAATCCTATGTTGAATTCATGTAGCTCTTTCTAATTTTTTATATGTTGTGGTTTGATGGATGCATTGTGTGGGTTAAATGGATGAAGAAAACTAAATGAAGATGACTTTGGTTAGTGAATATAGAGACTTAGAAGAGGCGAGACAAACTCCTATGTAATTATAAGCTAGACACAAAACTAGTGATAACAAAGAGTGAACAAAGAAAACAAATTGTGCACAAACTTAGGCAATATTTCTTTATCAATTCTAAACTCCTTTATAAGAGGGCTAACACTTGTATTTATAGTGCTAAGAGGTGCCAAAATTCTGAAAAGTTTAACCTAAAAACCCTTCACTCATAGATTGACAAGTGTCCTCCTCTAATTTGAGAGAATCTTCTTAATTCGCATGATGCTAATATGTTTTCTCTCATCATTGGAGCAAATCCTCTTAAATTAGAGGTTGACAAGTGACCCTTCTTAATTGATGGAAATCTTCTCCATTAAAGAGATGACATGTGGATCTTCATACATTCCTTACTATTCCATGGTTTCTATTTGCACTCTAGTCATTTATTTACAATTACTTCAAATTTTGTAAATATTTACAATTACTTCAATTGTACTTGTTTAAACTTAACTAAGATTAATTGTTCAACCTATGAAATAATAAAGTATTTCTACTTGAAACATAACTTATCCAAAACTAAATATTTATAACCTCAATTTAATTCCTTTCTCGTATTCTCATTAATTTATACTTAAATCAACCTTCTAACAAATCCAATCATAGATCAATCACCAACAAATAAATCCACATGTGTTTATCCTAGGATTTGATGTCATCAAACTTCCATTTTCATATAGTCAATTTCTTTTAAAAAATAAGTCAATTTCTTTTCAAAATAATTGAATGAAGTTAACTTCTCTTATCATAATTATAATACTCCTAAGCAAATATTTTAAAATTAGAAAAAATAAGGAAACCCTATTTTGCTCTTAAAAAACTTTATTAAAAAAACTAAAAGCACATCCCTACTAACCTACACTCGTAAAAAATTATCTTTTCGACTCGTTAATACATATAGAATAAAAGACATCACAAGTATACAAAACAAATTTAAAATAATTGAAAACACAAAAGAATCAGAATCAAAGAAAATAAGTATATACTATTTAAAGAATGATGTTGAAATTTCTTTAACTCGATATTTACTTATCATTATGCGCTTTTTGTCAAGGATCTTTCAAGTTAAAATTTGTATGGCAATTCCAATCTTTTAAACTTTTTTTATTTATTTTATAGATTAATTATAAATTAAAATAATCTTATGATAGTTCATCCATAAGTTTAGTGTCTATTTTTCAATTTTAATTTTAAGATTATATACTATTTCATTATTTCAATATCTAACATTATGTGTTTAAAAAAAATATTTGTTTGGTGAATGAAATATTCACCTTTTAAGTAACTTATATTAATTTTTATATTCTATACTGTGATTATTTTTTTTTAAAAAATGAGAGTCATTACTTTTTAATTATATTTTAAGCTAACTACGTATTAGATATGGTATGTCCATGTACATATATTTGGTAGGTATGCTGGGCCTAAACAAAGTGATTAGAGGTAGGCGATTTCTTCCAACACCTCCATGCTTTTTCTTTCATTTTCATAAAAGAAAGTGAAATATTAACTTTGCTTTTTTCATTGACACCCATTTTTCTCATTTTTTGGATTTTAAAATTTCAAACTCTGGAATTTGAAATACATCTGTATTATGAATTCTATAGTTTTCAAAAATACCTTTCAAACTCTACAATTCAGAAAAAGAAAAATTGTATTTTAAATTTTAAAATTTAGAATTTGAAAATAAATTATTAATTCTAGAATTTTGGAATACAATTCTATATTTCGAATTTTAGAATGTAGAAGATTTAGAAATTATATAATTAAAAAAAAAAGCTCTGCATTTTCTGTCAAAAAGAATAATTTTGGAATTAAAAAATTTATGGAGGTGTCAAAAAGAAATAGGAAAGTGAAGGAAGAAATCCACTTAACAGGTAGCGTTGATTTATAAACAACCCTTCATACATCCAAAATGAATTAAAAGCAAAGTAAAGTCTTTCTCATAACTCTTTTACATGGGCTTTACACAATTCAATCACCAAACACTTCTTTCTGGAGTATGATAATATTATATTAATCAAAAAAACTACAAGAAGTTAATAATTGATAATATTATCTAAAACTGAATTTTTCTTATTATTTATAATATTGAGTTTCAGAAAGGAGTTAGAAGCTCCCATTCAGCTAGCTGGGCCACAGTGGGAGAAGGAACGTGGGCCTGTGGTTTTGGGCCGAATGCACGAATCTCGTAGTATCTATAAGCAGCGGCACCAGACAACACTGCCAGGGTTAAAGCTTGGGCATGCAATCTACAAATCCAAACAGCAACAAAAACAAAAGGAACACTATTATGTAGGTGATGAATGTGCATGTATATATATGTATGTATGGGTGACATGTTATGTACCTGGCATGGATGAGCCTAAGACTGGGCTTCATTGGAGACCCTGTACGTGAATTAGCCACAAGTGATGCCCCAATCCCAGAGGCCCACAGTCCCCCTACAACCAAACACCAATTAATTATAATTTCCTTATAATTAAATTTATGGAAAAAATGGCCTACCATGCCATAAGAAATATAAAATTAGTTGAAATCTTCATAATATATAATATATTTAATAAAATATAAATGATTAAAGTAAAACTTGAAATGAGTTTTGTTCTTAAGTTTTTGGTTAAAAGAAAAATGCAATATCTTAAATTGATCTTACCAAGTGTTCCTAGCTTGTGATTTGAAACCCATGATTGAATTGCCTCCATGTTGAATCTTTATGTTGCTTTCTCTTGTACTTTGGAAGTTAGAAGTATTTATAGATGAGGGGAAGGGTAAGTTTGTAATTTGTGTGCCCCTTGGTTTGTTTACATGGGTTCCTGTGTGTTCTGTTGGAACACTGGAAAGGTTAAACAGGAGGAGTCTTACCCTGGTTTTGTTTTCAAGGACGGTATTGTTTTTTTTCTATTAAATCAGCAATAAAGTTATTTGTTAGATTAAACATGTTTTTTTATTATAAGATGAAATTGGTTTTTTTATAATTTAAACTTTAAATTTATAAAATACTAGTACGTAAATTTACAACATTTTATATATAAATATTAATATTACAATTAAAAAATATATTTTTTACATATAAAAATTGTATACTAGACATTGAGTATAAGTTTAGATATTTTTGCATATTAAATAATTTAACTTAACTTATCATATATTTACAATGTTAATAGTCTACAATAATTTGAACAAATTTAAAACAGTTAACCAATTAGTTATTTTAATTCAACTACTCTTTTAATACATAATTTAATGTTTGAATATTTTAACTAATAATAATTGTATATCCAAATAATGTTTATATGCAATGTATTGTTATATGAAACAAACATAACATACACAAAAACAAATTTGAAGTGAAATTACTTTATTTAGGAAACATTATGTAAGAACACATGTAAAATATTATAATACAAAACTTGTGTAATCGATGAATACTTGTCTTAATTATTGTGGAAAAATCAGGTTTAAGGTTATTCATATTTTTCGTTAAGAGGATATAAGTTGGCTAATTTAGGATTTATTCATAGAGAATCATTTTTTTTGGTATAATAGGTTTCCATCTACTATGTCTTATAATTCTTTATGAATAAGTATAGTCTACATATGTATAGTTTTTCTTAACATGAGTTTTGGTCTGATCCCCCATATTTTTGTATTTTCTTTATTTTTTCTTCTTTTAATAATAATTTTTTCATGTGAAGGCAAATGATTGTTCTTACTTGAAGTGTCAGCCTAGCTGAGATGTCAAGTTGCATAGTGATGTCTAACATGAAAGCTTTTATTAAAACCATTTAGAAGAAACAAATTTATCAAACTAAAATTATAGACAATTAAAATTATTAAATTTATTAAAAAGTTATAAATGTATACCTTTCTTGGTTATCCATTATAGTCCCGTTGAACGAATTACTATCAGAAATAAGAAGAAACCTGATATTAAAAAAAACGTATAGAAATTGTTAAATTCATCTTCATATATTAGAACAAAGATATGAGAAATAAGAATAGTTTTGGATTAAAGAATTTTCATACCGGATATGTATGACTGTAACAATATGTTTCAAACATTTTCAAAGATTTCTTTGTAAACCACATTAGTAGTTGAATTATTGGTATTTCCATTATCATCCAAAATCAATATTTTCAACCCTTTCTTGGATTTCAATCTGGAAACAACAACATATAATTGTCCATGTGTAAACACTGGATATGGTAGATATATACCAACTTTATTAAGTGTTTGACCTTGGCTTTTATTTATTATCATAACAAAGCACAAAGATATTACGAATTGTCTTCTCTGAAACTTAAAAGGCAGGCTTGATTCAGAAGGAGTCAAGTTCATTCTAGAAATAAATATTTTATCACCAATATTTTGTCCAATAATAACTTTGGCACCAATAACATTCTCCCCCAAGTGAATTACTTGTAATCTTGTTCCATTGTAAAGTCCATTGGCTTGATCAATATTCCTTAGAAGCATTATTGGAACTCCAACTTTTAATTTAACACAATGATTAGGAATTTCCGAGCATTTGATATCATTAAAAAATTATGTTGTAAACCACTCACCTTGAGCATTTTCTTGTTCATCAGATTGACAAAGAGGGTCTGAACTTAAATAACTAACTTCTTATTCAGCGATTAATGATAGGATTAACTCATTCACTTCGTCCACACATTTTGTAGTAGGACACACTATTGCACCATTGTCAAAAAATTCATCAGAGGTAAGATTTTGCATGTAGCCTGGATAAACAAATTCAACCAATTGCAAAAAGGTTGTTGAATGTGTAGAATTAAAATGTCTTCTAGTATTTCAATAGTTGCTTGTCCCAACTTGTTTAAGTTCATATCTCCATCTCCAATATGAAGTATCCAATTAAAAAACTCTTTTATTTTTGTTACAGTTTGCATTGATTTCTCACTGTTTAATCTCATATTCTCTGTAAGTTTCAAGACTTTGCAATGTTTCCATAATTCCGTGTAGTTTAATGTTGCCTTCACAATGTCATATCTTGATCAATTTTTTACAACAGGCAATATTTTCCTAAAATCTTCTCCCAATACAATGACTTTACCACCAAAAGGTTTATGAGCGTTTTCTTGACTTTCAGCCCTCATGACATCTCTTAGAGTTCTATCCAAAACTTCAAAAAAAAATCTATTGATCATTGCAACTTCATCCCATATAATTAATTTAGTTTAAATCAACAATATGGCACGAAAACTTCCTTGAGGTATGTTGCAGGTTGATTGTTCATTTATTAACAAAGGAATGCAAAAGGTAGAATGAGTTGTTTTCCCTTTCGGAAGTGACAAAAAAGTTATATCGCTAGAAGCTACATTCAACACAATCAACCATTTTGATCTAATCACAATAGATAAAGTTTTCCATATAAAAGTTTTTCTTGTGGTGTCATAACTGTATAAGAAAAAAAAACGCCAACTTTTGACAATATTGTTGTCATTATATTCTTATAGACATCTACTTGCTCAGCAGATAGAGATTGAAAAAGAAAAGAATGCATTTAAGACATTTTTATTTTGTCATGATTTAATTCATCAATAATGAATTTATTCTCATAAATAAATAAAAAAATCTTAATGAATAGGTTTTGGTAGATGGTTAAAGTCTTTTAAAGACTTACCATTTGAAATTAATAAGTCTTCTACTTGTAGAAGACACAATTTTTGTATTTGAGCATCTTTAATTGTAAGGCCTACCAAAAAATTAATGTCACAGAAGGTATTTATAAACTTTGAGGAAAACATAAATTTATACCTGGTAGGTTAAACTCTTTTCTTTATTGGTATACAATGTCATCGGATAGTAACTTCCAAGTTTTGTTCCACACTTCATCGGGTTTAGACATAATATTCATGAGAAACCGTGTAACAAACAATCTTCTCAACTGAATTCCTGAAGCAAGGTTGCTGACCTCTATAATGGCATAAGTAAATTCTTTATCATCTACCAATAGCCTCATCACATAGCAAGCCTCTTTATATGTTTTATAAATTATACCATTAAGAGTCTTTAATGTTATCATAATTACAACACCTTTCTTATAATTCAACAATATCCCATATCTTAGAGATAATATAATTCTCTTGGCCAAGAGGAATATATGTAAGTCTTCAAATACTAGCACTCATCTTCCTTGGCTTCCATTCTCTTTGTTCTGTCATCCAAACAAATTGGCTAGGATATTCAGAATAGGTCAAATGTTGCCCTGCTAGATAAATTTTATTAGCCTCAAACCAAGCTAAAAACAGTGTTCGTTTATGTTCAATATTTCATCAATTTCTTCATTGTCTTTAAATAGAATGAGTTGCTTGTATAACAGATATAAAGTCAACCTTTAAATTGGAGGTCATCTAGTTGACTATCTAATTGACAAAGCATGTCAAGCAACAAACAATGGGAATTGAATAACATAATTTTCTTACTTTAGCTGACATAAATTGAGTGTTGAGCAATATTGAGTTATAATATCAACACATTTGAATCACCATTGCAGATATAACTTAAATGTAGAACTGATGGAAGGAAATATATGAAAGATGAGAAACTAATTTTGTACTTGTCATACTTGTACTATTAATTCTTAGAAAAAAAGGAAGTATATTATAAAATAAACTAATTTTATGTATCATATTTAAATTATAATAATAATATCATAAAATAATTTTAATAAAAAAATACTATAAAATTTGGTAAGTAACAATAAACACTTATGTAAAAAAATGATTCATCCTAAAAGATATATATCCCGAATTTAATAATTTGGTATGTCAACACCTACTTCAAAAATAATCATATCGTCTTCTTTGACATCATTTAACATACATAAATTCTTTCGCCCACTCTAAGTTCGTTGATTTATTTGACGCGATTTCTTCATTATTTTGTATAAAAATATAATTTATATAATTATATATATGTGTGTGTAAATGTAAATGTGAATAAGAAAAAAAAACAAATCAAATATTAATATATAAGAAATAAATATTAGCATATATGAATAAATAATAATAATAAAAACATACTAAATTCAATATAAACAATGCATAAAGATGAATAATACACGTAAATAAATAAATTATTCAAGTATCAACAAATTGACACAAATTTTGAGAAAGTAAATAAACAGTCATGTAAACAAAGTATTCCTCCTAAAAGGCGAATAACTTGAATTTAATTATTTGGTATGTTGACCTCTGCTTCAAAAACAATCTTATCACTTTCTTTATAGTCATTTAACCTACAAAAATCCCTCTATCTCGCTCTAAATTTTGTTAATCTAAGAGACACATTTTCCTTTACTATTAAATATAAAAATATAATTTATATAATTAAATATATATATATTATATGTAATTGTAAATGACAAAATAAATAAAAAAAATTACAAATACATAAGAAATAATCATTAGCATATGTGAATAAATAAATAAAAACTAAACATACTAAAATTAATATAAACAATTCATGAAAATAAATAATTATAGTATAATAAACTGACAAAAAATTCGAGGAAAGTAAGTAACAATAAACAGTTATACAAAAAGGGACTCGTCCTAAAAGTCGTATAATCCAAATTTCATTGTTTGGTATGTTAACATCTGCTTCAAAAAATAATCTTATTGTCTTCTTCGAAGTCATTTAACATAAAATTATTTCATCTCCCTCCAAAGTTTGTTGATTTATTTAGCACATTTTCTTTCACTTTTATGAATAAAAGTATAATTATATATATATGTGTAAATAAGAAAATAAAATAAAATTACAATGCAAATATTAATATATAAAAAATAAACATGAACATATACGAATAATTAATTTTAGATATTTTATTTATTTGAGATTGTTATTTAAGTAGGGAAGAAAATAATTTAGAATTTATATTTATTTAAGATTTTAGAAAACGTAAATATTTATTAATTTTAGATTTTTATCTAAGAATGAAATTAAATAATTTAGGATATGGATTTATTTAGAATTTTGATTAATATAGAATTTTATTGATTTTTTTATTTTTATATATTAAAAATCTTTGGATTTTTATTTATTTATGATTTTGAAAAACTTAAGATTTTTATTTATTTTATATTTTATTTAAGTAGGAAATAAAATAATTTCTGATTTTTTATTTATTTAGGATTTTTAAAAACTTTTGAAATTTTATTTATGTATGACATAAAATAAGTTATGATTTATGTTTATTTAGGATTTTTGGATATTTTAAAAAATTTATTTATTTCAAATTTTCATTTAAGTAAGCATTAAATAATTAAGAATTATTATTTATTAATATTTTTAATAATTTAAGAATTTTATTTATTTCAGATATTTTATTTAAGTATGACATCCAATAATTTAGGATTTTATTTGTTTAAAGTTTTAAATAATTTAGAAATTTAATTTATTATAAATTTTTATATAAGTATGACATTAAATAATTTAGAATTTGTATTTATTTCTAATTTTAAATAATTTAGGTATTTTATTTATTGTAAATTTTTATTTAAGTACTACATTTATTAATTTGAAATTTGTATTTGTTTAGAATTTTAAATAATTGAGGAATTTTTTTATTTTCATTTTTTATTTAAGTATGACATTAAATTATTTAAGATTTGTATTTATTTAGAATTTTGAATAATTTATGAATTTAATTTAGTTAAATTTTTTATTTGTGTACGACATTACATCATTTGATTTTGTATTTATTTAGAATTTTAAAAAATTTAAAAATATTATTTATTTTAGATTATTATTTAAGTAGAAATAAACTAATTTAAGATTTGTATTTATTTATAACTTTGAAAAACGTATAAATTTAGTTAATTTAGATTTTTATTTAAGAATGAGATTAAATAATTTAAGAATTGTATTGATTTTGAAATTTTATTTAAGAATAACATTAACTATTTTTGGACTTATATTTATTTATGATTTTGAAAAATCTATAAAAAAAATCTATAAACTTCATTTATTTTAGATTTTTATTTAAGTTGGAAAAAAAATAATTTAAGATATTGTGATTATTTAAATTTCTTTTACAGAGATTTTTTTTAATTTTTTTTTACTACAAATACATAAACAAAGATTTGAGATGAAAGTTCAACGAAAATCAGTTTAGATTTTGTATATTGTTTTAAAATTAATTCGAAATATTCATTCTGCAAAATTATAAAATATATGAAAAACAATTAAAATAATCTCGCTACGTATCAGTGTAAGGAGTAAGCCCAAGCCCGTATTGGATAGGAGCAGGCTTGCCTTTCTTCTTGGCGTTTAGGGTTTATACAGTTTAGGTCCTTAAACCCAAAACAAAATCAAAGATCGAATCGAATTCCTGGTGTCTGGGAAGAGAAGAAAAAAATAAGCTTCTCGGTGAATCCTCATCTTCTCGGACTTGCAGTAAAGCTTGTGCACTCGGTTCATTACACATGTTTATCCTGTTTAACCCGACAAGAGAAATCCAAAACCGGAGGAAGTAAGATTGAACCTTGTTCACTGAACACCATATTTATATTGTATTAGAATAATGTTGGGAGTCTTTTTCATTCAAATAGTTTTTGTGATTATTTTGCTAGTATCTGATACATATTTTCTGAATTTTCCGAAACAGTTTGAAGAATATGTAGAAAAAAATAATGCTTACTTTAAAAAGGTTGATGAATTTGACCTGGAGATTGAATATAGTGATGAGTTGGAGGTTGAATCTAGTGATGAGTTGGATCACCCTACTTACCTTAAAAGAGTGAAAGTTGAATCGAGTGATGAGTTGGATCACCTTGCTTACTTTAAAAAGGTTGGTAAAGTTCAACTGAAAGTTGAATCTAGTGATGAGTTACATCACAATGAATGTTTGTAAAGTTGAACTGAAGGTTGACTCTTGTAATGAGTTGAATCACCTGCTTACTTTAAAAAGGTTGGTAATGTTGAATCTAGTTCAAATTTAATAATTTGGTATGTTAACAACTACTTCATAAATAATCTTATCGTCTTCTTTAACATCATTTTACATACATTCTTTCGTCTCAATATAAGTTTTGTTGATTTATTTGGTGCAATTTCTTCACTATTTTGTATAAAAATATAATTTATATATATATGTAAATGTGAATAAGAAAATAAAAAAATACAAATCAAATATTAATATATAAGAAATAAACATTAGCATATATGAATAAATAAATAAAACTAAACATACTAAAATTAATATAAACAATGCATAAAGATAAATAATACATGTAAATAAATAAATTATTCTAGTATTGGCAAACTAACACAAATTTTGAGAAAGTAACAATAAACAGTCATGTAAAAAAAATTATCCTAAAATGCGAATAACTTGAATTTAATTATTTGGTATGTTAACCTATACCTCAAAAACAATCTTATCTTTCTTTAAAGTCATTTAACCTACAAAAATTCTTCTATTCTGCTCTAAATTTTGTTAATCTAATTGGCACATTTTCCTTTACTATTATATATAATTTATATAATTATATATATATATACATTTATATTATATAATTGTAAATGACAAAATAAATAAATAAAACTACAAATACATAAGAAATAATCATTAGCATATGTGAATAAAAAAAAACTAAACATACTAAACTTAATATAAACAATCCATAAAAATAAATAATACACAAATAAATAATTCAAACTGACAAATTTTTTTAGGAAAGTAAGTAAAAATAAACAATTATACAAAAAAAGGACTTGTCCTAAAAGTCGTATAACCCAAATTTCATTATTTGGTATGTTAACTTCTGCTTCAAAATAATCTTATTGTCTTCTCCAAAGTCATTTAACATAAAATTATTTCATCTCTCTCCAAATTTTGTTGATTTATTTGACACATTTTCTATATATATGTAAATAAGAAAAAAAGAAAAAAAATAAAAAATAAAAATACAAATATTAATATATAAGAAATAAACATCAACATATACGAATAATTAGTTTTAGAATTTTATTTATTTGAGATTATTATTTAAGTAGGGAATAAAATAATTTAGGATATATATATATTTAAGATTTTAAAAAACGTAAAAAATTATTAATTTTAGATTTTTAAGAAATTAAATAATTTAGGATATGGATTTATTTAGAATTTTGATTAATATAGAAATTTTATTGATTTTCAATTTTTATATATTACAAAATCTTTGGATTTTTAAAAACTTAAATTTTTTATTTATTTTATATTTTTATTTAAGTAGGAAATAAAATAATTTCTGATTTTGTATTTATTTAGGATTTTTAAAAACTTTTGAAATTTTATTTATGTATGACATAAAATAAGTCATGATTTATGTTTATTTAGAATTTTTGGATATTTTAGAAATTTTATTTATTTTAAATTTTCATTTAAGTAAGGTATTAAAGAATTTAGAATTATTATGTATTAATATTTTGAATATTTTAAAATTTTTATTTATTTTATATATTTTATTTAAGTATGACTTTAAACAATTTAGGATTTTATTAGTTTAAAATTTTAAATAATTTAAAAATTTTATTTATTATAAATTTTTATTTAAGTATGACATTAAATAATTTAGGATTTTTATTTGTTTATATATATATATATAAATAAATGTAAATGACAAAATAAATAAAAAATATATATAAAATAAATAATCATTAGCATATGCGTATAAATAAATAAATTAAACATACTAAATTAATATAAACAATGCATGAACATAAATAATACACATAAATAAATAATTAAAATACAATAAACTGACAAAAATACGAGGAAAGTAAGTAATAATAAATAATTATGTAAAAATGGATATATCCTAAAAACTAAATAATCGAATTTAATTATTTCAAAAATAATCATATTGTCTTCTTTAAAGTCATTTAAAATATTGTCTTTTTTATAGATTTAGTTGGCACATTTTCTTTCACTTTTCTATGTAATAATATAATTATATATATATAATTATATATATATATATAAATGTAAATATGAAAATAAAAAAATAAAAATAAAATTACAATACAAATATTAATATATAAGAAATAAACATGAACATTACAAATAAATAATTTTAAATTTTTGATTTTTTAGATTATTATTTAAATAGGAGATGATATAATTTAAGATTTGTATTTATTTAGAGTTTTAAAAAACGTAGAAATTAATTAATTTTAGATTTTTATCTAAGAATGAAATTAAATAATTTAGGATATGGATTTATTTAGAATTAATTTATAATTTTTATTGATTTTGGATTTTTATCTAAGAATGATATTACAAATATTTGAATTTTTATTTATTTAGGATTTTGAAAAACTTAATTTTTTTTATTTAAATAGGAAATAAAATAATTTATGATTTTATATTTATCTAGGATTTCTATTTTTTATTTTTATTTAAATAGAAAATAAAATAATTTACGATTTTGTATTTATCTAGGATTTCTAAATTTTTTTTTTGAAGTTTTATTTATGTATGACATAAAATAAGTTATGATTTGTGTTTATTTAGGATTTTGGATATTTTAAAAAATTTATTGATTTTAAATTTTTATTTAAGTAGGACATTAAATAATTTAAAATCATTATATATTAATATTTGTAATAATTGAAGAATTTTATTTATTTAGATATTTTATTTATATAGGATATTAAATAATTTAGTATTTGTTTGTGTTTAAAATTTTAAATAATTTAGAAATTTTATTTACTATTAGTTTTTATTTAAGTATATTCAATAATTTAAGATTTGTATTTATTTAAAATTTTAAATAATTTAGTTATTTTATTTATTGTAGATTTGTATTTAAGTATTATATTTATTAATTTGAGATTTGTATTTGTTTAAAATTTTAAATAATTGAGAAATTTTTTATTTTCATTTTTGTTTAAGTATGACATTAAATTATTTAGAATTTATATTTATATTAGGATTTTGAATAATTTAGAAATTTAATTTATTTAGAATTTTATATGTGTACGACAGTAAATCATTTGATTTTGTATTTATTTAAAATTTTGAAAACTTTAAAAATATTTTTATTTTATATTATTATTTAAGTAGGAAATAAATTAATTTAAGATTTTTATTTATTTAGAACTTTGAAAAACATATAAATTTAATTAATTTAGATTTTTATTTAGGAATGAGATTAAATAATTTAGGAATTGTATTGATTTTGAATTTTTATTTAAGAATGATATTAAATATTTTTGGACTTATATTTATTTATGATTTTGAAAAATCTATAAACTTCATTTATTTTAGATTTTTATTTAAGTTGAAAATAAAATAATTTTAAGATATTGTGATTATTTAAATTTCTTTTACAAAGATTTATTTTAATAATTTTTTTACTAAAAATACATAAACAAAAATTTCAGATGAAAGTTCAACCAAAATTTATTTATTTATGTTAGGAGGGACTAATTCAGTTTAGATTTTGTATATTGTTTTAAAATTAATTTGAAATCTACATTATGCAAAATTATAAAAATATATGAAAAACAATTAAAAATAATGTCGCTGTTGCCACATATCAGTGTAAGTAGTAAGCCCAAGCCTAGGAGCAGGTCCTTAAACCGAAAACAAAATCAAAGATCGAATCGAATTCCTGGTATCTGGGAACAAGAAGAAAAAAAAGAAGCTTCTTGGTGAATCTCCATCCTTCTCGCACTTGCAGTAAAGCATGTGCACTTGCTTCATCAAACATGTTTAACGTGTTTTTCGGCGACATTGGAAATTCAATAAGGATGGAAGCTAACAGTTTCACCCATATCCCCAACACTGAAAACAGCACGGTTGCCGCCGCCACCAATCTCGATAATGCCCCAAACCCTACCTCTCCTTCACCGCCCGTTCCCTCCACACCATCTCTGAAAGCACCCTCTCTACACGCCGATTCAATAACCCCCCCTTCAATCCGTACACACGCTTCCTTATTTTATTGATTTTACAATTTTAGTTTTTCTTGCAACCAAAGAGACATTCCACCTTCGCAATACTACTGTCGCTTGACTAATTCAATTTCAATATACCATTTAATTATGACTATTTGATTTCAAGCTTTCGTATAACTATGTTTAATCACTCTGTGATTTCTTTTCTTTTCTTTTTTTCCTTCAGAGATGGTTGATGTTGAGGCTTCTGAGCCTGTTCAGCCTATTTCAGCAGTGCAGAGCCTGAGACCTTCTTCCACTAAAAGAAAGAACGACAAAGGGAAGGCAGTGGCTGTTCCTGTTTGTAGTACCCTAAATTTGAAGATCTCTGATAGTCGGTAAGTAATTATCCTTCAAAAGAATTTGTAGTGGTAGATTGTGTTTTTGTGAAAGTTTTAAGATACAATTATCGAGGACAATAAGAGAGGGTTGTTTGAAGTTTTGGGACACGAGAAAAATAATGAGATTGAGTGAGGAATAAAATGCTAACCATTGTGATGGATTCTATAGAATAGAAATGCTAGTAACACACCCTTTTACACAAATTTTGTGTTAGTGCTATAGGATGCTGAAATCTGAGATTGGGAAATAAAATGCTAACCATTGTGATGGATCGAATAGAAATGCTAGTAACCCACCCTCTCACACAAATTTAGTACTATAGGCTCGATTGGAAATTATAAAGTTGTGGGTTGCTCTTTAGTTAATGAGTCTCACTTATGATTTTTGTTTAGAGTAAATTTTAGCCAATAGTACAGAGGACTATGTTGCTATTTGCTAGCACTCTTTTGTATTTTAAAATTTTAAGTTGACTAGTGTGCTGTTTCGATTGGCTATATTAATCTTATAAGTTTTGTTTGAATACATGAAAAGTCTTGGATTTGTAAAAGCTTTCCTGAACAGATACTGATTCATAGTTATCTTTTTTTTTTTTAATTTGACCTCTTTAGTCTGTCCTGCTTTGCCATTTTTATGCTTTATGCCCGTGACATTTTATGTTTCCTTGTTTCTTTGTTGGATTCATGTTATAGTTTGATACATTCATTATATCTCTTCTCATGATTAAGAGAACTGAGTTTGATTTTTTTCTTTTTATTGTTTCCTTTCCGAAAGTTCTTCCATATAACTCTTGTCGTTTATGGTTTTGTGATGCAAAAATAGCAAGAAAAATGATGAGTTTGAAGGTTCGAACCTATCCAAGACCAAATCATCCACTTTTCCTCGTGCAAAGGTATATTAATTTACTATCGTTGTCCTAAGTTTCTGTGATTTTATTAAGAAACTCAAAGGATGTTGAATTGGTTATTCGACAAGAACTGTCTATAGCACTGACTAAATAGACACTTTTAGAAGAAGCCTCCATTGATGTCTAATGAAACTAGATAGACACTTTTAGAAGAAGCCTCCATGTTTCTAATGAAACTAGATAGACACTTTTAGAATAAGCCTCCATTGATGTCTAATGAAACTAGATAGACACTTTTAGAAGAAGCCTCCATTAGTTTCTAATGAAACTAGATAGACACTTTTAGAAGGAAGCTCTATATGAATTTGTGTGAAGGTGAATCTTGATGCACTGGAGCCTTTTTCAATCTGAGATATTTATTATATTTCTTGTGATTTCCAAATATTGATATTTTCCTTTGTCATTACATTCTGCATACTTTCTGCATACTTGTTTTTAAGTTAATTATTCAATCATGTAAAAATAAATATGGTGCTAGTATCTGATATATATTTGCTGAATTTTTAGAAACAGCGGACTTCCATATCTTCAAAAGATGCAAAGAGGAAAAAATATATAAAAAAACAGAAGACTTACTTTAAAGAGATGGATGCATGGGTAGGATTACCCCTTCGTGATTATGTTTCATGTCACAGATTCAATCTTATTACCTTGTTGGGATATAGGGGATGTTGTTTTGCATTAGAATAATGTTGTTTAGAATAATGTTAATATTTTTTCTTGCACGTGACATTGAATGGAGGTGAAATATCTAGATTTATTCAATCATGTCAAAATAAATATTTTGTTAGTATCTGATACATATTTACTGAATTTTCAGACACAGCGTATTTTAGCTCATAAAGATGCAATGAAGAAGAATCACAAGCTTCAAGAATATATAAAAAAACAGATCGCATACTTTAAAGAGATTGATGAACTTGAAATGGAGGTTGAATCTAGTGATGAGTTGGATCACCCTCCTTACTTTAAAAAAAAAGTTGAACAGAAGGTTGAATCTGATGAAGTTTGTGATCACCAGCTTCACGACTCTTACTTTAAAGAGTCTGATGAATTTGAACTGGAGGTTGAATCTGGTCATGAGTTGAATCATGAGTTGCTGGATCATGAGTTGGATCACCAGCTTCAAGAATATATAAAAAAACATAATGTTTTATTATGGATTTGATAAAGGATATTATAATAATTATGTAAGTTTTAAAAAATGAAAATGTGAAAAATATTGCAGTATTCCTGTAAAAAAGTAGTATTATATTATATTATTATAATAATTAATTATATATATTATAAAATTTATAACACAGTTAATTAAGTTTAATATATAATTTCTTACGTTACAAATTTGTATAACATAATTGATTTTGAGAATCCATTGATTATCTTATAAATTTTTTAACATATTACATATCAAACAATATCGTAATTTATTATGTTAAAAAATTTATAATTAATTATTTTATTTTTATTAATAATATAAATATATATATATATATATAATGTTTTTTATTATAATATATAGTGTTATTTTATGTATATAAAAAATAAGGGTAATTTTGATTTTTTGATAATAAAATATAATTTTTTTTAACTTTCTTGACTTTTCTTCAATTAATAGAGAGGAGTGATTTTATTCTCCCTCCACAAATCTTTGTTTTTTTCTCCTTGCATTTGAATAGATACGAAATAACAAATCTTTACTTTTCTATCTGAGGGAAATAAAGAAATAATAAAATAAATATAGGATATTTTAGGGATAGATCTCAATCCTCTTATAATTAAGTATGTTATGTATATATAAAAAAAAAAAAAAAAACTACCATCAAAACCTATATACATAAACTCTGTATATCAAAACTTGATCTATCTGTAATCACGAAACTTCTATCAACCTTCAGCTTTACAATTTAAAGATTGTCTTGTCAAAATTACATAAAAACAACTTTAAATAACTAATGTAATTCCTAAAATATCGTTAATAACAATTAGTATAATTTTTATAGTTTTTGTAGTTTGTTTTATATTTTTTTCTCTCTCAGTTGATTAGCTTATTTAAGGATGTCTTAAATCTATGTAAAAGGTTGAATGCGAAACAAGCTTTTAATATGTTAAGTTAAACTTTTAAAAGTGTATAAGATAAAACTTAATACATATATACAACTTTTAGACTTTTAGTCATATAATAAGCTATTTGGAATGTACCAATTTGCATATATAGATGAATTTAAGTATAGTATTGTAGGCATTTTTTGTATTATATATTATTTATTTAAAGTAAGATTTCTATTAGATCAAATTTATCTAATAGAAACAAAACCCTACACTGATATGTGCCATTGTGTGAAAGGAAAAATAATCTCATACCTGTCAACTTGCAAGAAAATTGTTAGAAGAATTTTGTGGTTTGTGAATTTAATTATTTTTTTATGAAGTACTTGACAACATATTTAATTTAATTTTTATTATGTTCTATTTTTTATAAATTCTATTATTTTTCTCTTTTTTACCATTTAAAGATACATGTTTTTTTTTATGCAAGAGTCCGATTGAAGGGAATGTTATGAAAAAATAATTCCATTTAATTCAAAAGTAAAAAGATGAAATAAGCCGGTATTACAGTTAAAAATTAAAACATTAAGATATATGACACAATTATAATATACTAACAATACATAAAATACCATTATTCAGTCACATATTTGACTTATAAAATAAGAATGCTGACTTTTGTAGTAATTCTTTTAGAAAATATATATATAAAGTGGTTTGTAAATGTAATTAGCTTATGGAGCAATCATATTTAAAGTATATCTTAATAAAAGTTATAATATGAAAATTAAAAAAATTAATTCAATTTTTAATGTATTGATGATATAAAATATTTCATATTATTAATTGATTAAAAAATATAATGAATATAAATTTAAAGTAATTATTACACAAGTTAATGATATATTTATATAGTAATTCATAATAAAAAATATTATAGTATTCTACACGTATAATATGTTTAAACTAAATTATTAAGATAAATTGTCCAATCCAAGGAGTGTTCAACAATTCAATTTGAGTTGACTGATTAGATCACTCAATCCAAACTAACAAACATTATCTTCATTTGTTTGAATATTGAATTTATATTTTACAATCCAATCATCCAACACTTGATTACTCATATTTTTATTTATTTATTTGATTTATATTATCTGCTTCCCTTTATCATTATTTTATTTTTTTTATATTTTCTATAAGTTCTATGCTTATAGTTTAAATGTTTTTGAGTGTTGCATTTAATTGGATTATTGTAAAAACATTTATTAAAAAATTTGGGTTTTAAAAAAAAATATTGTACATTAGACCGAAAATTCAAATCAAACTGTTTTTTTTTATTTGGTTCGAGGTTAATGACAATATTTTGTCAAAATTAAAGTAAACTAATTCTAGCAATTTTGAAAGGTTAAATTTCTATTTTCTTTTAAAATCAAATTTAATAAGATTAATGATAATAAATTCAAGTTTTTACAGAAGGTGAATATTCTATATTTATATATTCTGATAGTAAAAAAATATTTATGCATAAGATTCTAATATTTTGTTTGGTTGAGGAAGGAGAAAGATGGAAAATAAATAATGTATTGTTTGATTCAATAAAAAATAGAAAAAGTAAAATAAAATAGTGAAACTCGTTTTATTATTTATTACATACTTTTACTTATTTTTCTATCTCTTTTTTATTAAATAAATAAAATTATAATTGAAAAGTATGCATTTTTACTATGCTAAATATTTTTTTTTTCTGGTTTTCTTTTCTACTTGCTTATTTTTCCAATCTAGGCATAAATGATTTAATCTGCTTTTAACAAAATAATAATTTAAGAGTGCAATTATTGCATGGTTACAGTGATAAATTTAATGGTTTTGATAGTCCAAAAGTTTGTACAATAATTGTTTCACCTTTTCTGAATTGGATTGTTCCTGTAAGGTTCACTCATTGTTCTTGTTTTTACAAAGTAAATAATACACTTTTTTTACTTTTATATATGATAATGAATTAACAAAAAATTATTTAATAGAAATTATAGAAAAAAAGCAATAATAAGAAAATTGTTTGTGCGAGTTAAAAAGACTGTCTTTCTGAACTTTAGTATATTAAAAATATATTTTTAAAATTGAAATTAAGCAAGTACTGAATTCGGATTATAAAATTATTTAAAAAATATAATAGTACGATTGAATTCATATTAATCTAGATCACGTTGAAAAATAAATTTCCTTGAGTAACAATGTTGTGCAACAAATTTATTTTATTTTATTACGATATTGTATAGAATGATTAACATATTTTTTCTTAAGATAATTAATAATTCTTTTCAGTCTCTTTCATGAATAAGATTTGCTTTTGTTCTTAAGCAAGAAAAGTAGCTTTCTCATATTTCAATTTCACTAAATGACATGAAAAAAAAACATGCATGGTAAGTTTAGAAAAGTTTTTAAACTTTAAGTGTCTATCAATTTTCTTTGTAATTTGAGTGTATGAAATCAACTTTCTATTTTATATTTTTTTTATTTTGAATTTATTTTTTAATAAAACTTTCATCATTATGAAATCTTTTATTTAGATTGAAATTATAGATTTTTAAGATTATTTGGATCAACTCGTCCCGCTTTACACTCGGCTCGTGTGAGCTATGAATTATACGAGACGGACCTAAGTAGACCATTGGATTGCAAGCTTAAATCGTACAACCCGCCCTGTTTTATCATCTTTAAATATATCTTATCACAATTTAGAGAAACCATACAATATTTTTAATTAAAGATATATACCAACAAGACTCTGGTTTATTTTTTGGTATACCATATTGTGATGTGAAGCAACAAATTACATTATGTAAATTATCGTCACAATTCAAAGCCTTAGGTTGCCTTGTCCTTGTGCTTACCTACATAAACAATCTTATATATTCCCTCCTTTAGTTATATTTTGATAATGATGCTAGTTCTATAAATAATAATATAAATAATCTGTTCGTAAATCCGAAAACATTTGAGAAAGAATCAAATAAAATAAGTACATACTCTTATGTGATTTTTTTATTTTGCATTCTCTTAAATTTAAGAGATGATATTATTTTCTTTAACTCGGTATTTACTTATCATTATGCGCTCTTTGTCAAGAATCTTTCATGATAAAATTTGTATGGCAATTTCAATCTTTTTAAAATTTTTTTATTTTATAGACTAATTATAAATTAAAACAATCTTGTCATAGTTCATCCATAAGTTTAGTATCTATTTTTTTCAATTTCGATTTTAAGATTAGATACTATTTCATTATTTCAATATCTAAGACTATGTGTTTAAAAAAAATATTTGTTTGGTGAATGAAATATTCACCTTTTAAGCTAACTTATATTAATTTATATATTCTATACTGTGATTATTTAAAAAAAAATGAGAGACATATCATGCACGTGACATTTTCCTTTGGCAGGGAATGAAGGTGAAATACCTAGATTTGCATACTTGTTTTTAAGTTAATTATTCAATCATGTCAAAATAAATACTTTGTTAGTATCTGATACATATTTGCCCTTAATATCATTTATCATATTGAACCCTTTAGCTGATTGGTTGTTTGCAGCTTTCATAAAAGAGCATACCAAATAATTGGTGTTTTCTCTTACACCGACTTTCACCAAATTATCGTTCAATGAATAAATCGTTTTCGTATAAAGCTGTATCCCTGTTGTCAGGTAGTGTTTGATATACTTGTTTGTACAATTGCATGCTGTCGTAAATATCTGCAGAAAAATTATTTTAAAGAAACTTGTCTATGTCATTAACATAAATAATATTTTTTTAAATGTTTTTATTATATTAAAAATTTAAATATATGGTAATCATATATTTATCTACCATTTTTAATATTTAATATCTTGATTTACACAAAACTGAAATCTGTTAATAAAATGATACTGTACAATGATACAGCTAACACATTTAAAAGAATTTGTAATTAAAAACAATTACAGAAATACTTTAGGGGACATAAGCATGGTAAATCATATAGTGCATTCTACGTGTACATTGAAAATAATTTTTCATCCAATTAATTAAGACACCTTGTTGTAAATATGTTTTTCAACAATTATCATAAATATTAAATTAAATATTAAAAATAAGTTATATTATTTAATAAAGTTAAACTAGAATCTTAGGTTGGGTTTAGATTGACTTGGGGATTTGAGAGAGTGAATTTGTAGTGATTTGAGAGGAAAATATAAAGAAAATGAGGTTGTTTGGATTAAGGTATGTTAAAGTGGATTTGTTTGAAAAATTTATAAAAGTTTGTGAGGGATCGGATGGTTGTAAGAAGATTTTTTTTTTAACTGTATAAAAGGTAAGTTGACAAATTTACTCTTATTTTTAAAAATATTTGAATAATAAAATATGAGATATTTTTTATAAACTTAAATTAAAATAAAATTATTTGAAATGTCATTAAATAATTAAAAAAAATACAAATTACTTAACATATGGAAAATTATCATAAAAATAAAATTTTCCGTTATAAAGTTAAGAAAGTAATAAATTTTAAAAACTTTTATTTTAACTTAAAATAAATTTTGATGTAAAAAACATAATTTTATTTTTATTTTTTCGTAGTTTTATATTTATATTACTAACTTATTTTCTTTTACTATTATAATATAAATACATTTATATTATTATTATTATTATATAAATATATTTATTTTATTATTATATTATATAATTATAATAATTAATTATATATATTATAAAATTTATAACACAGTTGATTAAGTTTAATATATAATCTCTTATGTTACAAATTTGTATAACATAATCGATTTTGATAATCCATTGATTATCTTATAAAATTAGTAACATATTACATATCAAACAATAACGTAATTTTCGTTATATGTTATAAAATTTATAATTAATTATTTTATTTTTATTAAATATATATATATATATATATAATATCTTTTATTGTAATATATATAGTGTTATTTTATATGTATTTTAAAAAAAGGATAATTTTGGCTTTTTGACAATAAAATGTATTTTTTTTCAATTTTCTTAACTTTTATTCGATTAATAGAGAGTAGTGATTTTATTATCCTCCCATAAATCTTTGTTTTTCTCTCGCATTTGAATAGATACAAACATAACAAATATTTACCTTTCTAGGATCCAAACTAAACATAAAAGTATAATTGTCACTCAACTGTTAGTTCCTTTTTATTAATAAAGAAAAAATAAAATAAATATAGTATATTTTAAGGATATACCTCAATCCTCTTATAATTAAGCATGTATATATATAATAATAAAAAAAAACTACCATCAAAATCTATATACATAAACTCTATATATATATATCAAAACTTGGTCTATCTGCCATTAGGAAAAAAATAACTTTAAATAATTAATGTAATTCCTAAAATATGGTTAATAATAATTAGTATAATTTTTATAGTTTCTATAGTTTGTTTTATATTTTTTCTCTCAGTTGATTAGCTTATTTAAGGATATCTTAAATCTATGTAAAAGGTTGAATGCGAAACAAGGTTTTAAGTATGTTAAGTTAAACTTCTAAAAATGTATAAGATGAAACTTAATATATATATATATATATATATATATATATATATATATATATAACTTTTACACTTTTATTTATATAAAAATCTATTTTGAATGTATGAATTTGTATATATATATAAATTTAAATATATTATTATATA